>PDWI01003932.1_pt1 | contig 20446 bp, 18 predicted proteins | sample 1430891 | NCBI WGS metagenome assembly PDWI01 (sample SAMN01162508, study PRJNA174530) | Oral metagenome, whole genome shotgun sequencing project. | biome: Marine environment; feature: Marine mammal; material: Swab sample of the gingival sulcus; isolation source: swab sample of gingival sulcus... | reverse complement strand
AATAACAGAGGCAATGGCGGCAGATGCAAGGTGTTCAATAAAGGTCGCAACAACGCATCTTGCCCACAGGGACAAGGAAGAGGCCGAGGTATGGGGCTCAGAGATGGCAGCTGCCAAACAAACCTCGATAGGCAGATCAGCCAGGACAACAACTCACCTCAAGACACAATGGGAAAATAATCATCATGAAAAAAACACAGATTCTTTTTATTGCTCCGGCTGCCACAGATTTCAGTCAACTTGAACAGGCATTTAATAAGCATGGTAATTTTGCCTGCACCAAAACAGATAACAGCAAGGATGCACAAACATACGTTAAAGAAAATAACGTTGATGTAGTGGTTGCAGCGGAACAACTGAGCGATGAAAGTGGTCTTCTCTGTATTCAGGAAATTATCAAGATCAATCCATTTATTAACTCAGCCCTCTGCTCCTCAATAGATTCCAAAAAAGATTTTCATGAGATCACCGAAGGTTACGGTGTAGTTATGCAGTTTTCTGTCACGCCAACCGCTGAAGAAACAGCTCAATTCATGGAAAAACTCGACAAAATTTATCAGCTTACAGGAGAAAAATAACCAATGATTATCTCCATAGCCAGTGGTAAAGGCGGTACCGGCAAAACCACTATTTCAACAAATCTGGCCCTTGCTCTTGAAGACCAAGAACAGATTTCACTGCTGGACTGTGATGTAGAAGAGCCAAATGCTCACATCTTCATCAAGCCGGAATTTAAGCATAAAGAAACAGCATACACCTTTGTTCCCGCCATCGATTCAGACAGATGCAATGGCTGCGGCAAATGTGTCGATATTTGCAGATTCAATGCCCTCACGGTTATCGGTACCGAGGTCGTCGTCTTTCCTGAGCTCTGTCATAGCTGCAAAGGCTGTCAGCTGGTTTGTCCTGAACGAGCAGTAATGGCTGATAAACGTGAACTCGGAGAGATAAGCGCCGGCAAAACCGGCAACCTCAATTTTATCCAGGGATGCAGTCGTATCGGTGAAGCAATGTCTCCCCCGCTGATTGATCAGGTGCTGAAAAAAGGTAAAAATGATGGATTAACCATCATCGATGCTCCACCAGGAACCTCATGTCCCGTAATCAGTTCCATCAAGGACAGTGATTTTGTTATCCTGGTAACAGAACCGACCCCTTTTGGTCTGCATGACCTGATCCTTGCGGTTGAAGCGGTAAAGGTACTGAATATACCTTGTGGAATTGTTATCAACCGTGCCAACCTGGGCTTTGACAAGGTTCATAAGTATGCTGAGCAAGAAAATATTCCAATTCTTATGGAAGTTCCGTTCGATCAGAAAATTGCCGAAATCTACTCAACAGGAAAAATACTTGTTGCGGAGCGACCTGAATGGAAAGAACAGTTTAACCAGCTCTATATAAAAGTTAAAAACATTATTGATAAGAAAGAGGTGCTGCAATGAAAGAGTTAGTAATTCTCAGCGGCAAAGGCGGTACTGGCAAAACGAGCCTTACTGCTGCTTTTTCTCATCTGACAGAAAACCACATCCTCTGTGATGCGGATGTGGATGGCGCCGACCTCCATCTGCTTACAACCCCTGAGATTCAGCAGACCCATAATTTCATGGGCGGGGGTCTGGCAGCCATTGATCCTGAACGCTGTATAAGCTGCGGCAACTGTAGAGCTCTCTGTCAATTTGAGGCAATCAGTGAAAATTTTGTAGTGGATGATATCGCCTGCGAGGGCTGCGGAATCTGTGTTGATTTTTGTCCAGGAAAAGCGATAGATTTCCCTCCACAAAAGTGCGGAGAATGGTTTGTTTCAAAAATAAGCACAGGTCCGATGGTTCATGCAAGGCTGGGAATTGCCCAGGAAAATTCCGGCAAACTTGTCAGCACTATCCGGTCAGCTGCCAAAAAGATGGCTGAAGAACAAAACAAGGATTTAGTTCTCATTGACGGTCCGCCAGGTATTGGCTGTCCTGTTATCGCTTCCATCACAGGAGCCTCGGGGGTACTGGTAATCGTTGAGCCAACCATATCAGGCATGCACGATATGGAGAGAGTTCTCACACTCACCCGTCACTTCAAACTGCCGGCTCTAGTCTGTATAAATAAATACGATCTTAATCCAGAGATGACCCGGCAAATCGAAGAAAAAGTAGCCACACTTAATATTGAAGTAGTAGGAAAGATCCCGTTTAACCCTGTTTTTGTTGAAGCGATGGTTGAAGCAAAAAATATTTTTGAATATGGTAAGGAAGCTGAACTTCTGGAAACCGTAAAAAATATCTGGAACAGGGTTATTCAATCAGAACAGTTCGAAGAACAACTAGAAATAATTAAAACTATTTAAAAGGAGAAAAAATGTCTTCAATTCGTATTGCAGTTCCTTCAAACGGCGAGGGTGGTCTCGATGGTGAACGTGCAGGTCATTTTGGCCATTGTGATGTATTTACCTTTATTGATGCCGAGAATGGTGAAATCAAGGAAGTAACCACAATAGCTAATAAAGAGCACGTTCAGGGTGGTTGCATGGTGCCAGTCAATCTTCTTGCCGAACATAAGGTCAATGCACTTATCGTTGGTGGAATCGGCATGCGTCCACTAATGGGTTTCAGACAAGTTGGTATTGATGTTTATCATGACGCAGAAAGAATAAACATTCGACCTGTTGTTGAAGATTTGCTTGCTGGTAAATTACCACTTATCTCGGACGATCAAGTCTGTGGTGGTGGCGGCCAGCATTAATAAAAAACCGGAGGCTATTATGAAACTGGCAATTACAGCCAAGGGAGCTACCCTTGAGTCACCTGTAGATCCTCGTTTTGGCAGGGCTCCATACATCATCATAGTTGATTCCGACACCCTTGATTTTGAGGCATGCGACAATTCCAGCAATGTTAACGCCTTCAAAGGTGCAGGCATTCAGGCTGCAACCATGGTTCATAATAAAGGTGCGGAAGTTTTGATGACAGGATATTGCGGCCCCAAAGCATTTCAAGTCATTGAAACAGCAAAGATTAAGGTAATCAGTGATGTAACAGGAACCGTTAAGGAGGCAGTTGAACTCTATAAAAGCGGTAATTTTACATATACCGACTCCCATAACGCAGAAGCACACTGGTAATCTCAACCTTTACAAATAAAAAGCTCCTCCCGTTTATTCTAACGAGTGGAGCTTTTTTATTTATTCGTTATAGCTTACCAGCTATTTGTTTTCTTGCTTTTTTACCTTTTCAATCTGACCCCCAACTCCAACCGGCTACGTAAATTAGTCTTTTCATAAATAGAGGTAAGATGTGCCTTGACCGTGCGCAGAGAGATAAACTTCTTTTGTGCAATATCCTTATTACTCATCCCTTCAGCCACCATCAGGGCAATCTCCTGCTCACGTTGGCTCAACTGCTCAAGTATCTTCTCACGATCAGACTTTTCATCACCCAGTTTCACATTGGAGATTAATTCGGTGACAACATCCGGAGGCAGCCATATCTGACCAGCCTGAACACTTTTAATTGCCTGCCACAAGTTGGATGTACGCATATAACGATTGCCATAGCCTTTTGCTCCACATTTAAGGACAGCAACCGCCTCAGCATAGGAAGGAACCTCGGCAAGAGCCAGAATTGGCGAGAAAAAAGTATTCCCATCCGGCAGCAAACAGTCTTTCAGATCAACCAGCAAGACTTGGCAGCTCTTCAACTCTGTTTCAGAGACTGCCAGATGATCTGTAAAAGCCTTAACAAGATCAGGGGCACAAAGAGACTCCAACCTGTCTACCAGACGATTATCTTTTGTTAAGCAAATAATATTCATTAGCGTTCTCTCAATGCATTATACTTTGCCCTCAGTATCGGTTTCATTAAATACTGCATAACTGTTTTCTTGCCGGTAATAATATCAACCTGAGCAGTCATGCCGATGATAATCTGTTTCTTGTTTCCCTCACTGCCTATATAATTCTGCTTTGTTTCAATCCGCACGAGATAGTATTCCTCGCCACGATCAGCGCCAGCTTCCTCGGTAATTGTATCAGCACTAATATGCGTTACACGCCCCTCAAGCCCTCCATAGATTGCAAAATCATACGCTGTAAATTTTAAAACAGCTTTCTGTCCTGGATAGATAAAGGCAATATCAGATGGTTTAATCTTTGTCTCAACCACCATAACCTCATCTACCGGAACAATTTCCAGAATATCCATACCCGGCTGTACCACACCACCAACAGTATTAACCAGCAACTGTTTAATCGTACCATCCACAGGAGAACGAACGCTGGTTCTGGTAACCCGATCCTCAATTGCCACCTGCATCGATTTGAGCCGATCAATCTCCGCGTTCACCGCATTAAGTTCTTTCAATGCCTCAGAACGCCGTATCTCCCCCAACTCCGCTATTTTCTGCTCGGCTTCAATAATTTGCGTTTCAAGCTTTGCGATATTATTTTGGGTGCGGCTTATCTCCTGTGTTTTTTCAAGGAGTCGCTGTTCAAGCTGCAAAAATTCAAGCTCGGAAAGAAGATGTTTTTTCAAGAGCGGACGACTCAGGGCAATCTCACGATCAATCATTCGCTTACTTTTCTTTAACGATTTCAACTCACCCTTGGCGTCAGTCAATTCAATCTTGCGTTGTTTCCATTGCTGCTCCAATACTGACTGCTGATTTTCATACTGACGCAACAAGGTTTGATGCAACCGCTTTTCACTCAACATAAAACCAATAAACTGTGCATCGTCCTCCTCTTGCAAGTCCGGGAATTCCTGTAAAATTTCAGCTTCAGCCTGCAAACGATAAGCCTTTGCCCGTAACTCCTTTATCTTGATCACATTTTCCGCAGAAGAACTGCCAACACCGGTATCATCAATCGTCACCAGCACATCACCACGTTTTACAATATCACCTTCAGTAACGTGAATTTTTTCAATAATACCGCCTTCAAGATTCTGCACAACCTGGATCTGCTGTGATGGAATGGTTCTCCCCATTCCACGGGTACGCTCATCCAGCTCGGCAAAATAACACCAGGTGATTGCGACAAAAATAAAAGCACAGATAACATAGAGCAAAATATTCATCTTTCTCGAAGTGGTTGCAAGCATTGCCCCACTCAGAGAATTCATGAATTCAACATCATACTCATGATACCTGCCCTTCTGTTTTTTCTCTGGAAGCGGCACCTGACCCTGTTCAGTGACAGAGCTGCTCTTCTGTTCACTCATCAGCCCTTACCTCCCAGTCTTGCCATGACTTCCGCCTTTGGCCCGTCCATCACAATAGCCCCGTCATCCATCACAATCAAACGATCAACAATGGAAAGTATGCTTGGTTTATGGGTTATAATCAGTGTGGTTTTTCCCTGTATAACTCTCTTGAGATTTTCAATGACCTGCCTCTCAGTATTATAATCCATCGCGTTAGTTGGCTCGTCCACCAACACAATGGGGCTCTGTTCAATAAAAGCCCTGGCCAAGGCAATCGACTGTCGCTGACCACCAGAAAGATTCTGACCACGCTCACCGACCTGTAAATCCATGCCCAGGGGATGGCGGTTAGTAAAAGATGTTACCACACCAAACTCCGCTGCCTGAATAATCTCTTCATCAGTTGCGTGGGGAGATTTCAAGGTAATGTTATCTCTTACGGTTCCAGAGAAAAGAGTAACCTCCTGGGGAACAAAGCTATAATTATGACGAAGATCAACCGGATCAATCTGCTTTATATCAAGCCCATCGATAAAAACAGCCCCTGCAGCTGGATCGTAAAAGTTCATTAACAGATTGGCAATGGTTGACTTACCAGACCCCACCTGGCCAATAATGCCAACCCGTTCACCGGCCTGAATTCTAAAGCTGATATTTTTCAGGGCCATCTTGCCTTCGCCAGGATAGGTAAAAGAGACATCCTTAAACTCGATGTCTCCCTTAAACTCGGGACGACGGATAAAACGCTTATTCTCAGGACGTTCCTCTTCCTTTTCCATCAATTCATTAAGTGATTGCAACGAAGCCTTCATTTGCTGATAATTGGTCAAAAGACTAACAGCCTGGGTCCAGGGGGCTATTGATCTGGTTGCCAGAATGTTGACCGCAATCAAGCCGCCCATAGTCAATTCGCCATTTTTGATGAGATAAACACCTGCGACAATCACAGCAACGGAACAAAGCTGAGTAAAGAAAGCCGAGATGGTCGCCAGAGAGCTAAACCTGATTCGTGAACGTAGACTTTTTGCAGCAATGTCGCCCGTGGATTCTTCCCAATGCCACTGGATTGTCGAGCTAGCATTAAAAGCCTTGATAGTTTCAAGATTAGTAAGGGATTCCACTAAAATGGAATTTCTCTTGCCCAATGCCTCATGAGTGGAATCAACAATCTTCTGGATAGAAGCCTTCATTGGCAGGGTAAACAGCAGCAGTACTGTTAAAACCGACAGGGGCAATATAACCAAGACCGGATGAATGGTATAAATAACCACAAAGAAAATGACAGAGAAGGGAAGTTCTATAAAAGCAGTGAGTGCAGTCGAAGCAAAAAATGAACGAATCGAATCAAAATCTCTAATATTACTGGCAAAAGAACCAACTGAACCGGGTCTTGTAAACATCTTGATATTCAGGGCATGCTCAAAAAGCATGGAAGAAAGAATTATATCACTCTTTTTTGCGGCCTGCTCCAGAAACATTGTCCGCAAAAACTTGAGAACAAGATCAAAACCATAGATCAGTCCAATTCCAATTGCCAAAACCCAGAGGGTATCAATAGCATTATGCGGAATAACCCTGTCATACACATTCATGGTAAAGAGAGGGCCGGCAATAACAAAAAGATTTATACAAAGACTGGCTATAACCACCCTGCTGTAAATCCCCCTGAACCTGTACAAGGTGCTGAAAAACCAATGTTTTCCATGTTTCTCACGGCTGCTCTGCAGCAGTGCATTTTGAGCAAAACCCTCGTACTTTCTTTTCAGAAAAAAGGTAAAACCAAGGTAATCCTCTTCGAGCCTTTCAAGAGAAACTTCAACCTTCTCATCATCTATACTGGGAAGAATAATAGTTGCGACACCATTCTCTCTATCCAGCTCTGTCAATACACAGGCATTATCATTTTTCAAAAGAAGGATAACCGGCAAGACAACGGCTGGGATGGAGACCAGCGGACGCTGCTGCAATCTGGAACTAAATCCTGCCCTGCCAGCAGCTCTTGAAAAGTTGGATTTAGAGTGCCTTATACTGAAAAGCCGCTTCTTTTCATCAGCTGGATCAAAAGGCAAGCCCTCAATCAATGCCTCGGCAGAGGCTGGTTTTTTATTGATTTTAGTCAAGGTAACCAAACATAATAGAAGAGGATCACATTTTAATCTTTCATCCATCTTTTTTCACCAGCAATAACTCATCCGTAAATTGTCAAACGATCAGGGGAAAATAGCTATAAACCTTTCACCTCTGTTCTATAGCTTAGGTGTAAATTCTGCTCTTGTCTAATGATAAATGCGTAATCTGTGAAAATAAAAACGCAACAAGCCCCTTTACAAAGACCAGAATATCGTCAGTCTTTGTAAAGGGGCTTGTTGAGTAAAACAAGGTTACAAACAAATCTCTAATTGCTATTTTTGCTTGAAGTATCGAATGATCGAGGGACAATATATGGTTCAAGCTCAACACCATCCTCATGGGGATAGCCAGCCTCCTCGACACGCTCTTCATGACATCCAAAATTCTTACTGCCGGCAACACCAATAGAGTTATCGCACTGATCCACTGAATCCAATTGCTGATCCTGGTCACGATCAACAATCAAATCTTCATAAGCTTCCACCTCAGAACGATCCATATCCTTAAAAATAGAACTATAATCCTCAACTGGCAGATTTAATTTTGTCCGCAAACCTGTATCATGGGTTTTTAACAATACCCCGGTAGCCTGCATCAAACGATAGAGTGCAATCAGATGAGAAAATCTGGATTCTGAATAAGAAAGCTGGGCATCGGTAACCTCATTTTCCATATTCAGAAGATCAAGCAAGGTACGCCTTCCCACATAATATTCTTCCTTGAAGGCTTTAAGAGTTTTAGCACTCAGGTTGACATGCTCTCCAAGATATTTCTTTTTATAATCTTCAGCTTCCATGATATTCCAGGCAAGCCGTACCGTTTCATTGACATTCCTTCGCTCAATATAAGAACGCTGGTTTTCCTTGCGTACACGTTGTCTTTCATACTGCTGCTGGCTATTCCGCAAACCACCATCCCAAAAAACATAATTGAACGTCATATAGGCACCAACCTGGGTAGTGTCACCCCTGTCCCCGCCTGTATCATCCCTGTACTGTCCTCTTAATTCAAGATCAAGAGTGGGCCTGTCTGCGGCTTTGGCTTTCTCAAAAGAGTAGCGGCGGGTTTCAATGTTATATTCAGCTACCTTCAACGAAGGATGAGCCTTCAAAGCAATATCGACCGCGTCTTCGAGGCTTGCAGGCGGACTATAGCTCTGTTTGGGCAGAATAAACTGTTCAGCACGTAACAGGCGTCCAAAATGACGATGAAACCTCACCAGGGCCTGGTTCAGATCCTGTTGCCTTGAGATAAAACTTCCCTTGGACAACGCCAATCGCGACTCAGAGTTATACAGTTCAGATACACGGTTAAAGCCGGCCTCGGTTTTCTCACGAACCTGCCTCATAATTTTTTCCTGAGTAAGAGCATTTTCCTCAGCAATAGCTAGAAGATCACGGTTTTTCACTACATTAATATAAGCTTCTGCGGTTTCCAGATAGACATCATTGGCAATCTTCAGCACATTGTAGGCAGCAGCCTTTATTCTTGCCTCAGTTTCCTTAACAAAAGCAGTGGTCTTACCACCACTGTACAGATTCTGGCGAGCATAGAGAGTCGCTGTCGTAGCAATCAGGTTTTCTGTCTGGTTGCCTGTATCAACACCCTTTGTTCTTTCTGGCCCTACAGTAACCTCTGTACCAATAGTAGGGTAATATTCACTCTTGGCGATACCCAACTCTGCCAAGACACTTTCATATTTACGTATTGCTTCAAGAATCGCAGGATTAGTTCTGGTCACCTCCTCCAATACATCCTGCAAACTCATGCGATCTTCAGAGTTCACACCTTCTACAGCAAATGACATAACGGGTAACACAAGTAGTAACAAGACACTTTTTGTTAAATTTACAAGTAATTTCTTTTTCATTATTTTCACGCTACTCCCCAAAATTTTTAACAATTTTCAACCTATCAATAATGGTAAGTACACTACCATTTCTTACATTTCCCACAAAAACAAAGACTAAGCAAGTATTTTTACAAAAAAAGCTCTATTCTTCCATTTCTGGATTACAAAAAACCTCGATAAATGGGTCAAACATTACAACTGCGGCAAATACATCAAAGAAAAATGTCTTGTATGAGGAGAAATTTCAATAGAAATTCTTGATACTAGAATCAATATTGGGAAAAGTTTACAGCTTAGGTTAAGCTGACAATCACAATCGGAAATCGGTGTAATACGATATACCACTACTATAAAATTCCCCCAATGGATACAATAAATATATCCTGTAAACAGCCTGATATTTCCCGGCTTACTATCACAGCAGGTGAAAGCTGGTGTTTTTATGGTTCACTCAACTCTGGAATAGAGCGTTTTTTTCAACAGATATCAGACAGCGAAACTTCTCCACTGAGTAACTATGGAGTGGTCTCCTTTCAACATTTACAGAATGTCTATGAGGATGAACTACAAAAAGATGACTCCGACTTTCTCGACTATCCTGATCCAGGCACTCCAGCAAAGGATTTTCTTAACCCAGCACAACTTGACCACCCACTGCTGCAAGCCCTTGGCATAACAGAGGTTCTTGAAACAGGATTCCGGCATTTAAGTTCGGGTCAAGGCAGGAAATTACTGCTGTTAAGTGAACTGCTCAACAAAAAAGAAGCACTCATCGTCTACCTCCCATACGATGGTCTGGATAAAAAAAGCTGTAAAGAACTTGATATTGCCCTAAAAAAAATCGCAGCTCACACTATGCTGATTATTCTTGTCCACAATACAGCCGATATCCCTGAGTGGTGTAGTCACCTGGGTGTTTTTTCCAACAACAAACTTGTATATCATGGTCCAGCAAAAGCCTGCTCAAACTTTCTGGCAAAAAAGATAATCAATAATGATTTCGAACACATCAATAGCCTTCAGCAGCAAGCTGCTGAAAATTTGATAGTTCTGAAAAACGGCTTCGCCGGCTATGGCAACCACAGACTTTTCCATGCGCTTGATCTCACTGTAAAAACAGGAGAACACACCCTTATTACCGGACCGAACGGATGCGGGAAATCCACCCTGCTACATATCATCAGCGGCGACCATCCCGATTGCTACACAAATGAGCTCTATCTTTTCGGGGTAAAACGGGGCACGGGTGAGTCTATATGGGATATCAAAAAACATATGGGAATCATTACACCTGAATTACACCGTAATCACCACTGTCCCGGAACCGCCCTTGATGTTATCATCAGCGGTCTTTATGATACAATTGGTCTCTACAGACGTCCCAGTGCAATCGACAGTCAAAAGGCTGTAAAATGGCTGAACTGGCTGCAGATGAATGACAGAAAAAAAAGACCTTTCAAGAGACTCAGCTACGGGGAACAACGTCTGATACTGATTGCCAGGGGATTAATAAAGATGCCCAGGCTACTCATTCTTGATGAACCCACCCAGGGACTTGATGATTACCACAGGACACGACTACTCAATCTCCTCGAAAAAATAGCTGACGATAAACTTTCAACCATTATCTTTGTCAGTCACAGAGAAGATGAACACAGACCTTTTTTCAAAAAACATATTATTCTGGAAAATTACGCCACAGAAAAACAAAAAACAGAACCAGAGACCTAAAAATAAACCAGAGGCAAGGCTCATGTCGAGCCTTGTTCCTATAAGCAGGTAAAAGTGTTTCCTAAACTTGCCAGCCGGAAGATTTTACAATATTACCATCTTCACGAATAACAAAACATTCTGTTTGAGGCTGCCTTTCAATAAAACGAAGTCCATCTTCTGGCTCCATAACAAAAACAGCAGTGGCCATGGCATCAGCATCCATGACATTGTCTGCCGTCACGGTAACACTGGTGGAAAATTGTGGAGAGTGACCACTTCTGGAATCTACTATGTGGTGAAAAATCTTTTCACGATCATAAAAAATCTCATAATTTCCAGAGGTAGCTACAGCACCATCAGTCATCCTGATGATGTCCGGGTATTTTTTGCCTTTCCCGGGATCCTGAACAGCAACAGTCCAGGCACGCCCCCTGTCTGCAACACCCCTGGTTCTGATATCTCCGCCTGCATTAATCAGGTGATTTTTTACACCATTACCAGCAAGCACTTCAGAAGCCCGGTCAACAATATATCCCTTGCCAATACCATCCAGGGTAATGGCCATGCCCTTATTCATGAAGATACTATTGCCTTCACAACGTATGTTATGGGAGCCAATCCTCGAAAGAACATTCTTGATCTGCTCCTCGGCAGGTTCAACATTCTGTGCAAAACAATTCTTGTAAAGATCAATAAGCGGCTTCACGGTAATATCAAAGACACCTGCTGTCTGCTGATAGTAAAAGAGAGAGCGTCCCACCATTTCCTGTACTTCCCGAGGAGGAGCAGCAAGCCGCCCTTCGGCATTTAATTCAGCCACAGCGGTTGTCGAGTCATAATGGGAAAGGATCTTATCTAAACGATCAATTTCTTCAAAAGCCAGGCCAATAGCATGTTCAGCCTCTTCACGGGACGAATGAATCGCTGTCATAGCCACAAAGGTACCCAAGGCAAGTCTGGTTTTGCTCACCTTATATTGATTCCTGCCAAAAGATAAAGCCTCGGCTCTTTCAATCGGCAAAAGACCAGAAGCTGCTGCCCCCAGACCCAACAAACCAGACATTTTCAGAAAACTTCTTCTCTTTCTATCGTACGATGGTTTCTTTTTTCTCATAATTTCTTTCCTATACCATCTACCTGTATACAAAAATTTTACTGCCAGGATAAATTATTAAAACCATTCCCGGCAAAGCAGGCTGTCATCAATTACTCAATCCTTCAGATTGTCAGCAAATTCAGGCTGCGGCCTTCAGTTCCTCGGTCTTTTTCCCAGCACTCAGCACTGATCTTTCATAATGGCGCAGAATATTCCGTGGACATTTAGAAACACAAACCTCCTCACAGGCCGAACCATATTCAAGACAGACCTTATGATCGATAACCACTTTATTATCCTCATAACTGACAGCTTTCGCAGGACAACTCCTGACACACAGTTTACAGGCAATACAACCAACCTCACAGACAGCTTTCACATCCTTTCCCGGAGCCTTCGTTGAGCAAGGAACATAGACTCTCGCCTTGAGTGTCTGCAATTCAATAATATTCTTTGGACAGGTGCGTACACAGACACCACAGCCGACACACTTATCAGGATTGACAACGGGAAAGCCATCCACCATTTTAATAGCGTAAAAAGGGCAGACCGCAGCACATTCCCCCAAACCAATACAAGCGTAACTACAGCTTGACGGACCACCAAAACCAAGATTTGCGGCAGTACAGGAAGCAAAACCAATATATTCATGCTTATGGCTCACCTTGCCCTCTTTCCTCGAACAACGAACAAGAGCTATCTGATCCTCTACTGCAGCCATCTTTTTCCCTGTAAGTTCTGCCACTCTTTCAGCAACAGCCTCCTTGCCAGGAAAACAGAGGTTCGGCGGAACATCTGGATCATTAACAACAGCAATAGCGTAACCCTCACAACCAGGATAACCACAACCACCACACTGAGCAAGGGGCAACGACTCAAGCACCTCTTCTATCAGAGGATTTGTTTCAACAGCAAACTTATGCGCAGCAATGGCCAATCCGATACCAAAAAAAAGACCAATACACCCCAACAGGGCAACTCCGCCAAGAGCAATTTTTAAAAGTTCTACATCCATAATATTTATTTTTTCCTGTTACCCTTTTATATCTGGTCAAAAATATTAGAAAATCTGTAAACCAGAAAAGCCAAGAAAAGCCATGGCGAACTGTCCGGCAACAATAAAGGCAATGGGCAAGCCCTTAAAACTCGGTGGAATATTGGCAAGTTCCAAGCGTTCTCTGACAGCACTCATTAAATAAAGCGCCAGTAAAAAACCTCCCCCCGCCCCCAGGGCAAGCATCACTGTCTCGAAGATATTATAGTTATTATTGGCAACAATGAGTGGTACCGCAATCACAATACAGTTGGCAATTACCAATACCAGATAAACACCAAAGGAATTGAAGAGAATCGGGTTCACTTTTCTGAGAATGGTATCTACAGCCTGAACAGTAAGAGATACCAGCCCGATAAAGACCACGATCTGCAGAAAGTCCAGGTCAAAAGGTATAAGAAAATACTGGTAGAGAAACCAGCTCATACAAGCGGAAACAAGCATAACAATAGTAAAGACCACACCCATCCCCTTGGCTGTACTCTTACGTTTTGAAGTTCCGAAAAAAACGCAGAGACCAAGATACTTGGTGAAGACGAAATTGTTCACCAGGAGTGCCGAAACAAGAATGGAGAACAAATAGCCAAGATAGGATTTACTCACCTTTGTCGTCTGCACACCACCAGCCAGATTATTAATTTTTACTATATGGGTTTGTGCCTTATTAAGCGGTTCAACAAAGGAGAGTACTACCTGAGTTCCAGTATCGTTAAGCCTTGCTGCTGAAATATTCAGACGAATATCTGGATCTGGTTCCTCATAAATCACATAATTAGCAATATCTTCTGCAATCTTGCCATCCACAGGCACAAGAAAGTCAAGAACAATCTCATTACCATCCCCAAAACTCTGTTTACTAATCAATGAACCAGCAACAGCAAAGGACGGTACCAACATAAACAGCAAGAGAAAAATCAGTGCACCAGAAATTTTATGAAAAGAGGAGATGTTCATTATGCCTTCCTTTCTTTTCTCTTCTTATATTCTATCTCCAGCCAGTTAAAAAACGCCATCATCAATCCAACAACAAAAAAACCGGCACTTGGCAAGATAAAGAACAACAGGGGTTTGAAACCAAGAACATCATAACCAAGGATGGCGCCAGAACCAAGAAGTTCACGGACAAAGCCTATAACTATCATACCAATCATAAAACCAAGTCCCATTCCGACCCCATCCCAGAATGAATCTTTCACGCCTTCCTTACAGGCAAACATCTCAAGACGCATGGTAATAATGGCAAAGGCGACAATCAGCTTGACAAAAATGCCCATTCTTGCGTATGCCTCAGGCAGATAAGCGGCAAGAACCAGATCAATAACAGTAACCCAGGTCGCGATGGTAAGAGTATAAGTCGGAATACGAATACGAGGATGTATCTGATTTTTAACAAGAGAGATAGTAACACTGGAACAGACCTGAACAAAAAAAACTGCAATTCCCAGCATAAAACCATTCATTACTGTTGTGGAAATGCCCACAGCAGGACACATGGAGAGAGCAAGCCTGAAAATCGGATTCTCACTCAGAATCCCCCTGCTCACCAGCTGCATAGTTGTTTTCGTATTGGCCAAAGTGTGCCTCCACCTTATTAGAAAGCAACTGTAAGTTGCTGCTCTTTTATCACCTTGTCAAGAACAGAAAGTCTGTAAACAAATTTTCTTACTATTCCCTTTACTCCCTGGAGTACAGCATTACTTGATATTGTTGCACCAGTAATTGCGTAAATATCCTTGTCTCGATATTGAGCAAGCAATTCACCTGCCGCCTGTCCATCAATCTTACCTTCAAGCACCTTGTAATACTCATCAGGGAGAGGTTTCTTCACAACCGATAAATTCTGTAATAACTCATAGGACTTATCCTTAAACTGATTTCGGAAGTAATCCCTTTCAATTTCAGCACCAAGGCCTGGATCCTCCTCGTGTTCAAGGATCTCAAGACCCATGACAGTAAACTCTGGATTAAGGGACAGCATCACACTGACAAAGGTCTTGAACCCCTGAAACCTGCCGCCAAGCAGATAGGCAACACGCTCCCCGTCATCGGTCGCAACTATCACCTGATCAACAAAATGGGCGGTGCGATTATTCCCCAACACAGCATCTACCAACTTGTTCCGCTCAGATTTTCCTGCTGCTTTCTCCGGTGTTATCTGAACAGCCTGCGTTTCTACAAAATAACCATCCAGATCAATCACCACCAGAGCATGGGACGCCTCGGCATCACCCTTCAGCGGCAGCAAATAGCCAATGGATTTTCCAGCCGGACCAGTCAGTATATAACGATATATTACATGCAGGGAAACAGATGCTGGCGGCGGATTCTCATCCCCATATCCGAGCAGGACATAGCGTACATTCTGTTCGTTTACATGCTCATTATGGGTTTTCGCCTTGTTCGTCAGAACATAGGTTCCACCCATAACCATGGCAGCCAGGATACAGGACAGGGTCAAACGTAAAACGATATTGAGAATATCCTTCATTATTGAGCTCCTGCTGGTGGTGCAAAACGTTTCGGCTTAAACCAGCTATCAAGCACAGGACTGAGAGGATTCATCAATAAAATCGCATAACAAACCCCCTCAGGATATCCGCCTTTTAAACGAATCAGTACTGTGATAGCACCAATACCAACACCATAAACCAGTTGAGATCTTTTATTTGTTGGACTGGTAACATAATCAGTTGCCATAAAAATGGCACCGAGTATCGCTCCGCCGGAAAGAACCGCCAACAGAGGATCACCGCTAAAATAAGTATCGCCACCAAATATCCAGCTGAAACAGGCAATGGAAACAAGCATCGAAACCGGGATATGCCAGCTAATATAACCACGATACAACAAAAACAAACCGCCCATCAGCAGCAAAAAACCAGAAGTTTCGCCTATACAGCCAGCCTGCCAACCGAGAAAAAACGAACTATAAAGATTCACTCCTTCGCCAAATTGTGCAACAAAGGCATCAAGCCCCTGCTCCTTGAGTACGGCAAGCGGAGTTGCTCCGGTCACAGCATCAACAGAAGAGCTGAAATAGTGCAGCAGGGAAGTCTCACCAAGCGGCTGTAACCAGTTTGAAGTCATAGCAACAGGAAATGTTGCCAGCAGGAAAGCACGTCCTAAAAGCGCCGGATTGAAAATATTATAACCAATCCCACCCAGGATATGTTTACCAATATAAATTGCCATAACAGCACCAAGTACCGGCAGCAAGAAAGATACTCCGGGGGGCAGGACAAAGGCCATCAACACACCGGTAAGCACCGCACTTCCATCCCTGATTGTTATCGGTCTGCCAAGAGCCTTCTGGCTTATATATTCGACAGCCACACAGCTTGCAGCAGAAACTGCTGTAATCAACAGGGTCTGAACGCCAAAAACAAACACAGACAGAATCAGTGACGGCATGAGACATGCCACCACGGTCCACATAATTTTTTCAACCGACTCCGGACTTTTCACATGCGGAGAAACAGCTACAGTCCAACGGGATACAGAAGGCGAAGTCTGTTTATCAGGTACTTGCGTTTCGATGACTATTTCCTCTCTATTCCAAAGCCTTGCAAACAGGTACTCATCTATAAGGTTAACACCACAATAAATCTTGATAATTCCAGCACAGCCTGCAACAAGGCAGCAAACTGGAATTTCTTTTTATCTCTTTGCCTTCATTTTCGCCAAACGAATAAACTGCACAAGGGGTCGTTTGGCAGGACAGACATAAGCACAACTACCACATTCAAAGCAATCAAAAACACCAAACTGGCCTGTATCCTCGCTACGGTTTGCCTCAACATAAAGGGCAATCTCTTTTGGCTCCAACCCCATGGGGCAAGCATCCAGACACCAGCCACAACGAATACACTGACCATGAGGCTCTGTATTCACTTCATCCCCTGTTAGAAACAGAATTGCAGAAGTAGTCTTGGTTACAGGAACACTCAAATCAGAGACAGCAAAACCCATCATTGGACCACCCATGACAATTCGGGCAAGATTCTCTTTGGTACCGCCAAGATACTCAACAATGTCAGAGACCCTGGTACCAACCTTGACCAACAGATTAGCAGGTCTTTCAATCCCCTTTCCTGAAACAGTTACAACTTTTTCATAAAGTGGTTTATTAAAAACCACAGCCTGATAAATAGCCCTTGCAGTGGCAACGTTATGTACCACAACACCCACGGAGGCAGGCAGCGCCATTGCAGGCACCTTTCTCTCTGTTAATGCTTGAATGAGCTGCTTTTCCGAGCCTTGCGGATATTTGGTTCTTAAGGCACAAACCTCAATGGAAATATGCTTGTTAGAAACAGCTTCTGCCGCCTCCGACATAACCTTCAAGGCATCCGGTTTATTATTTTCAATACCAATACGACATTTGTTCACCCCAAGAATCCGACAAATAATACGAGCACCATCAACAATCTCCCGACCATGCTCAACCATCTGGCGGTGATCAGCAGTAATATAGGGTTCACATTCAGCCCCATTTAAAATCAGGGTATCAATAGGGCTGGAAGAAGGCGGCTTGAGTTTTACATGGGAAGGGAAACCGGCACCACCTATACCAATGATGCCAGCATCATGTACCATGCCAAGCATCTCTTGAGCACTAAACTGCTGCCAGTCACGTCGTTCATACTCCCTTACCGGAGTATCATGATTAACAGTTATTGTGATAGACGGAGCGCTGACTCTCATAGGGTGAGCAGATTGACCCAAGGCCTTGACTCTGCCAGCAACAGGAGAATGCAGCGGAACTCCCAGCCCCCTCTTTACCTCCCCAACAAGCTCACCTTCTGTTACCTCAACACGCTTTCCCACCACAGGGCTGCAAGGAGCACCAATATGCTGACCTAGAATCAGCTCAAGTTCGTCGGGGACAGGCATAACCTCAACAGGAAGTCCTGCTGTTAAGCCTTTTGCTTCAGGAGGATGTACTCCACCTTTTGGAAAGGTAAACAAAGACATATTTAATGCAGTGTCCTAAATTTCATCACTTTATACCACCATAGTAGCGCATAAACTGGCTCCGCTCAAAAAAGGTAGGATTGTCTGATTTCGCGTACCCTAATGTCCCTCGAAAATCCTCCAGCCGCTCAAAAGATTTTTCTTCCATCCACCGCTCAAGCCCAGAAAGCATTGTTTGAACATGGGACATTCCATTATTATAAAGGGTAGAGACTATTTGTACGGCGGTTGCCCCTACAAGTAACTGTTTAATCAGCCCGGCACTATCATGAATTCCAGTGCCAGCGATAAAATCCTTCTCCACTCGTGATGCCAGAAGCGCTGTCCAGCGAAGAGTTTCATACATTTCCTGCTCAACACTCAATCTTCCTGCTGCTGTAAAGCACATCTTATCAATGTCAATATCTGGCCGATAATACCTGTTGAACAGAACAAAACCGGCAACACCCTTTTCCCAGCCAAGATTTGTTATGAGATGGGCAAGCCCGGAAGAAAATAAACTCATCTTCAAGACCAGCGGGACTGAAACTGCACCTGCAACCTTTTCTACTGTTTCAATATATTTTTTTTCAGCTTCGGCACAGGACTGTTGAGGATCAAAAGGCAACATTGAGACATTAAGTTCAATGGCAGCAGCCCCCGCCTTTTCTATTTCGGAGGCAAAAGAAATCCACTCATTACCGGAAATGCAGTTAATAGAAGCAACAACTGGAATATCTACAGCTTTTTTTGCATCAGCAACAAGGTTCAAATATTTTTCCAGAGCATTATCACGAGTATACCCTCTGATATAATCAGTAGAACCAGGATAATCTCTGCTGTATCCTTCCAGATTAACCTCCAGCTCCGCCAATATCTGCTCTTCAAAAAGAGACTTCAGGACAACCGCACCAACCCCGTTATCCTCAAGTGCACGGATTTTGTCAACACTCCCTGTCCAGCCAGAACTTCCTGCAATTACAGGGCATTTCAAGGATAGCCCTAAATAATACGTCGATAAATCCACCATAGGCCTCCAGAACAACTCATCGCATTAATAAAAGAATAAACAGAATACAGATTTCACTGCTTATCTGATGAGACATAACCTACTGGGATTGGTGCTAAAAAGCAAGCAGAGTTCACAGGAGAAACTGCTGCGACACCCCGAAAAGACAGCTCAGGGTGCCGTTTGCAGACAGGATTATCCAATCAAAACAAAATTGTAATCCATTCGGGAAGAACCCCTATCTCAATGCCTAGCACAGGAACAACAAGAAAATAGGTGATAAAAACAGTAACAAAGATTCCTATAATATTCAGACCAAAACCGGATTTCGCCATCTGCGGAATAGTGACATATCCCGAGCCAAAGACAATAGCGTTTGGTGGCGTCGCAACCGGCAGCATAAAGGCACAGGATGCAGCAATAGCGGCGGGCACAACAAGCAGCAGGGGATTCTCTCCCAGTCCTATGGCAACAGCCGCAAGAATAGGCATTACCATTGCCGAAGTAGCAGTGTTGGAGGTAAGCTCAGTGAGAAAGATAATAAGAGTTGCAACAGCAAAGATCAAAATCAGTACCGGCGCAGTTTCGAGCAGACCAACCTGGCTACCAATCCAGTCAGCAAGTCTGGTAACCTTAAATCCCGCAGCCATGGACAGACCTCCACCAAAAAGAATAAGAACACCCCAAGGCATTTTAGTGGCCCACTCCCAGTTCATAACAAACCGGTTCTTCTTTAAATCTACCGGAATAAGAAACAGAATCAGTCCCCCCATCATAGCAATGGTTGCATCGGTGATAAGTGTTGGATCAGGGAAAATAAAATCAAGTTTTTTTCTGAATATCCAACCAAAAGCAGTGAGAGCAAAAACAAGGGCAGTCCACCTCTCACCAATGCTCATGCTCCCCATTTCCCGCAGTTCCTGATCAATAAGATCACGACCACCGGGAACCTTCTGGAGTTTCATGGGATTCGCAATTCTGGTAAGCCAGAGCCAGCAAAGGGGTAGCATAATGGCAACCAGTGGCACACCAATTTTCATCCAGCCGGCAAAAGTTATCTCATAGCCATAGGTCTTCTGCAAATAGGCTGCAAGAACAGTATTAGGAGGCGTACCAATAAGGGTTGCAATGCCACCAAGTGAGGCTGCATAAGCAATACCGAGCATCAGGTTAAGCCCAAAAGCAAACTCTTCCGGGGAAAAATTGATAACCCGATGCAGGCCTTCACGCCGTCCTTCTTCCACGACGTGAGTAATAATAGCAAGCCCAATGGGCATCATCATTACAGTAGTTGCCGTATTGGAGACAAAAGCAGAAAGTACAGCAGTTGCCACCATAAAACCGAAAATGAGTCGGGACGGAGAAAAACCGATCATCTTCACAATATTCATGGCAATTCTTCGATGTAAATTCCAACGCTGCATAGCAAGAGCAATAATAAACCCTCCCATAA
>PDWI01003931.1_pt1 | contig 20453 bp, 18 predicted proteins | sample 1430891 | NCBI WGS metagenome assembly PDWI01 (sample SAMN01162508, study PRJNA174530) | Oral metagenome, whole genome shotgun sequencing project. | biome: Marine environment; feature: Marine mammal; material: Swab sample of the gingival sulcus; isolation source: swab sample of gingival sulcus... | reverse complement strand
TTAGATGGATATAAACTCATCATACAGGGCTCTAAAATAAATAAACCTGGGGTTTACCATATTAAGTGTCGTGTAAAACGTTTTGATGATATCACCAAAGAAAATGGATTTCATGAATCTAATTATTATAGAAGCAAAGGGATCTCTGGCAAAGCCTATATTAGCGATAGCCAATATATATCCAGTTATACAGATTATCGTTATCTTATACAAGATTACTTGTTTGGAAGACTTCAGGGATATGGTGAAGAGGATAAAACGGTTTTTTCGATGCTATTTGGCTCTAAAAAAGTGTTAAATGAATATGACCTTGAACTATATAAAGGAATCGGTATTCTTCACTTATTTGTCGTTTCAGGACTTCACATCATGATTATTAGTGATTATATTGATAAGCTACTGCGTCTCCTAAAGGTTAATAAGAGATATAGAGATTTTATGGTGCTTCTTTTTATATTTTTTATCGTTTATTTAACAGGGTTTCATGTTAGCGCACTAAGAAGTTTTATCATCCTATTAATTAATAACTATGAATTTTATTTCTTGAAAAAAATGGATAATATCGAAAAGCTATCCATTGCGGCGATGATTATGATGCTCTTTAACCCATATTATGCGTTAAATCTATCATTTATACTAGGGACGTTGTGTTACCTTGCGATTACGGAACACGGGATTTTGTATATGTATGCCTTGATATTACCACTATTATTTGCTGTGGGCTTTTCGGTGTCACTGATATACTTTGCTAGTGCAATTGTCGTTACCATTGTTATATCAAAATTACTTCCATTTTTATTGCTGTCCGTTTTTATTACGCCATTAATTACTATCCTAAGACCCATTGTTATGGCGCTACATATTATACTGCAAAAAATATATAATATTTCGTTTGTGAAGCTAGAGGTGTTCCCATTCAATACCTATAGTATGGTCCTATTTTATGCTATTGTGATGCTCTTTTATTTGGCAAAAGAAAAAAAAGAGATGTATGAGTATGTTCGAACGAATAAGTCATGTATACTTTTTCTAAGTGCGATTATGATCATTGCCTCTCAAGCGCTGTATTTTAACTATATAGCAAGAGGAATCCACTTTATTGATGTCGGTCAAGGAGATAGTGCGTTAATTGTGACCGATAGGGGGAAAACGATTCTAATTGATACAGGAGATAAGAAGAATGTTCTTAATTATCTGCGAAATAGGGGGATAGATAGCGTTGATTACATCTTTATTAGTCACTTTGATAAAGACCATTGCAAGATGCTAGAAGAGATTGACTATGATACATTGTATGTTTCTCATACCGTTCCCTCCAAAAAGAGTATCATTGTTCGAGATAAAGATATCGTAAGAATTGATGATTATGTTTTTAAAATCGTGCATCCAAAATCGTTTTCCGAATCTAGCAATAGCAATTCAATGTGTATCTACTTGTGTAATGATAAGACAAAGATTTTATTTACAGGCGATATCGCAAAAGATGACATCAAAAACTTAAAATGGTGTTCTGATATCATAAAATTTCCGCACCATGGTTCGAAACATAGTCTAGATAAGGAGCATCTCAAAATGATTGGTTTTGACAAGTGTGTTATCTCATATGGTAACAATAATTATGGACACCCATCCCCTGAAGTTATTTCATTTTTAGAATCAATGGGGATAGAAATCTTTGAAACATATAAAGACGGTAGTATTCACTTTAGAATTGAGTGATAGACAATACTAGAAAGTTATATTAAAATATAGTAGGAGGTGCTGTGGATTATTCACGTTTTGTAAAAAATATAAATATGTGCGAGGAGACCCCATCAATATGTATTACCTTTCAGGATAAAGAGTCAAAAGCGCCATATTTATTAGATGATATTATTAATAGAATAAAAACGAAATATATAAATGATGAAAGCATGGACTTTTTAGAAGTAGACGCTTCAGACTCTGATGAAATGGAAATGGTTAATTTCTGTAATAGCTTTTCATTCTTTTCTGGTAGAAAAGTGTTAGTTGTCACTTCGGCGAATAATCTGTCGCTTAGCAAGAGTGCGTTTGAATCAATTCTAGCATCGGATGCGATTAAGCTATTTATATTTGATAGTAAAAAGGGCCATTACAAAAGTCTATCGTCTAAATCAATCAATGTGGAACTAGGAAAGCTCAACGAGACCGTTTTAATAAAGTGGATTATAAAAAAATTTGATTTGCTAGATAAGAAGATCGATGTGGCGACAGCACAGTATCTAGTGAAACTGAGTAAATATCTTGAATATCGTTCACCATATACTCTTTATGATGTAAATTCTTCCATTAGTAAAATTGCATCTACCAAAGAACAAACGATAACAAAAAGCTTAATAGATTCTATGCTATCAGCGCCTGAAGAACATAAGGTTTTTACGCTGAGTGATCATGTGGCAAAAAGAGATGTACAACAATCGATTGAGATCTACTATGAATTGTATCAAAATGGTGTTAGTCCACATTCGATTGTATCAACGCTTTCTAGAATGTTTTATCAATTAAATGTAGTAAAGCAATTAAATGATAAAGGCGTTGCTATGAGTAAAATCGGCGAAATCATTGGTATCAGAAATGATTTTATCGTTAGAAAACTCATAGGAAAAGTTAAGTATTTTAATTCAGAGTCTCTACGGAGAAACTTAAATAAGTGTCTGGATTGTGAAAAAAGGATTAAAAGTGAAAAAGTGAATATAGCAGCGGAAGTGGAGATGTTAATCCTGGAGCTGTGCAAATAAAAAAATGGCCTTTATAGGCCATTACTTTTAGAGGGTGAACGACTAGGATTAATCCATAGCGTTTATTTTATTGCGAAGTCTTGAAACTTTTCTGCTAGCGTTATTTTTATGAATAGTACCTTTTGATGCTGTTTTTCTTATCACTTTTTCAGTTTCTTTAAACGCATCCATCGCTTCTTGCTTAGTACCGTTCTCAACAACGTTAAGTACATTTTTAATTGAGTTTTTCATTTTAGTTTTTCTAGCTTTGTTTTGCATTGTTTTCTTCTCAATAACTTTAATACGCTTTTTAGCTGACTTTATATTTGCCACTATTACCTCCTTAGTCGATTTATAACATTGATATGATACCATTTTTTATAAAGTATTGCAAGCATTTATTCTTTTGTTGCACTTTTAGTGTAAAATTAGTATAATTACAATGCATATTTATATAGTTAATTGGAGGATAAATGATACAAAATATTAGAAATTTCTCTATTATTGCTCATATTGATCATGGGAAGAGTACGCTCGCAGATAGACTGATTGAATTTACGGGAGCGCTAACAGAACGAGAGATGAAAGAACAAGTATTAGATAATATGGAACTCGAAAGGGAAAGAGGTATTACCATTAAACTTCAAACCTCTAGACTTGTTTATAGAGCTAAAAATGGGGAGGAGTATATTCTAAACTTAATTGATACACCAGGTCATGTCGATTTTACCTATGAGGTTTCAAGATCGCTTGCTGCCTGTGAAGGTGCTTTACTTGTCGTTGATTCCTCTCAAGGCGTTGAAGCTCAGACTATCGCCAATGTGTATCTTGCGGATGCAGAGGGATTAGAAATACTACCTGTCCTTAATAAAATTGATTTGCCATCGGCAAGGCCGGATGAAGTGCGACAAGAAATAGAGGATGTGGTTGGCATACTAGCGGATGAAGCACCTGAGATTAGTGCGAAGAATAAAATTAATGTGGAATCCGTATTTGAATACATTGTAGATAAGATTCCTGCACCTAGTGGCGATGTTACTAAGCCGCTTAAATGTTTGATTTTTGACTCCTTTTATGATTCTTATAAAGGTGCTGTAGCACTGATAAGAGTTTTTGATGGCAGTATTAAAAAAGGCGATGATATATATATGATGGCATCAAAGGCTAGGTATGAGGTTGTAGAGGTTGGTGTTTTCACGCCAGAAATGCTACCGGTAAAAGAATTAAAAGCGGGTGAAGTAGGCTATGTATGCGCCAGTATAAAAGAAGTAAAAGATGTTAGCGTAGGTGATACGATAACAAAATATAATCATCAAGTAAGTGAACCCTTAGACGGATACAAGGAAGCACTTCCAATGGTGTTTTGTGGGATATATCCTTCCGAAGGAGAAGACTACGAAGAGATAAGAGATGCACTTGAGAAACTCAAATTAAATGATGCTGCGTTAACTTATGAAGCGGAAACAAGTGTGGCGTTAGGCTTTGGTTTTCGATGTGGATTTTTAGGACTTCTTCATTTGGAAATCATTGAACAGCGATTAGAGAGAGAATTTGATTTAGATCTTATCACTACAGCGCCATCTGTTATCTATGAAGTGGTGACAACAAAGGGGGAGGTTCTTCATATTCAAAACCCATCCAATTTACCGCATCCTACAGAGATTTCGGTATTTAAAGAGCCGATGGTTGATGCGAATATAATAGTGCCTAAAGATTATGTTGGAAATGTCATGGAATTAGCTCAGAATTGTAGAGGTATCTTTAAAGACATGCAGTATATTGATGATAGAAGAGTGATAATACACTATGATTTGCCACTGAATGAAGTAATATATGACTTCTTTGATGCACTGAAGTCTAAAACAAAAGGATATGGATCTTTTGACTATGAGTTCAAAGAATATGTTGAGAGCGATTTGGTTAAGCTAGATGTACTTATTAATAAGGAAGTAATCGATGCGTTTAGTCTTATTGTTCATAGAGAAAAGGCAGTTCAACGAGGAAGAAAAATTGTTGAACGGCTTCGAAACGAAATTCCACGACAACAGTTCCCAATTCCAATACAAGCGGCTATCGGGAATAATATTATTGCGAGAGAAACGGTAAAGGCTCTCAGAAAAGATGTGTTAGCGAAATGCTATGGTGGTGATATAACGAGAAAGAAAAAGCTACTACAAAAGCAAAAAGAAGGAAAGAAAAGAATGAGACAGTTTGGTTCTGTTGAGGTGCCAAAACAAGCGTTCTTATCGGTGCTTAAATTTGATGAAGAGTAGAGGTATATATATACATATCCCTTTTTGTAAAGCAAAGTGTGACTATTGTAATTTTACCAGCGATAGGTATCACGAATCAAAAGCCGATGCGTATATGGATGCGCTTTGTAATGAAATCGAGTTGTATTCTTCCGAATTAATTCATAGCGTCATTACCTCAATTTATATAGGAGGCGGCACGCCGAGTGTCTTAACCGAAAAGCAAATTACAAGATTGTTTCAATCGCTAGAACCCTATTATAACGATACAATTGAGATTACTTTTGAAATGAATCCAGAGAGTGTTACAGTAGATAAACTTATAACACTAAAAGAGCTTGGTGTTAATAGGATTAGTATAGGTGTTCAGAGCTTAAATGACAAAGAGCTAACGTTTCTTGGCAGAATCCATAATTCAAATATTGCGATTGATGCGATAAAAAAAGTGAGTAACATCGGATTTAACTATAGCGTTGATTTTATATATGGTTTTGATAAGCATAGGGATATAACAAAAGAGCTGGATACGATATTACAGTTTCAGCCAAAGCATATTTCGCTTTATCCATTAGAAATATATCAAGATCGAAAGATAAGCAAAAAAATTGGTGAGATCGATGACGCTTTGGCGCTGCAAGAGTATCGAGTGATATCGGATTATCTTAGACATAATGGTTTTGTTCACTATGAGGTATCGAACTTTGCGCTTAGTGGTTATGAGTCCGTTCATAATTCAAATTATTGGAAATGCAAAGAATACTTTGGGTTTGGACTCTCATCCCATGGATACTTAGATGGTGTTCGTTATGAAAATGAGGTCGATGTTGCTAGCTATACGGAGCGAATTCGTCAAAAGCAAAAACCCATAAACTCTCAAGAAATACTCTCAGAAGAAGACAAAAGGCTTGAATTTATTATGTTGGGACTTCGACTTTTTAAAGGGATATCCCTTGAAGAGTACGAGCGACAGTTTCATAGAAAGTTGACGACATTACAGGATGATAAAGTGTTACGGCATATGGAAAATGGGTTGCTAACACTTGATAATGGATATTTAAAATTGACAGAAGAAGGCAATTATCAAATGAACAATATACTTCTAGATTTATTATAACAACCGTGTTAAAATGGTATTTGTTAAGGAGAAATTTATGTATGTAAAGAGTATAGAAGAAATTTATAAGGAATTAGATTCCAGTGCATCTGGGCTTAGTGATTCTGTTGCATCAGCTAGACTACAAGAAAATGGACGAAATGAAGTTGTTCAAAGTAATAGAGAATCCTTTGTTTCAATATTTTTTAAATCGTTTAAAGACGCCATGATACTAATACTACTTGGTGCTACGATACTATCGATAGCTTTAGGTGAGTATATAGATGCTGTGTTAATACTATTTATTGTTGTCGTTAATGCGATTATATCTACCGTCCAAGAAATTAATGCAATCAAAAGTGTAGAATCATTAAAGGAAATCTCTAATCCGAAATGTGTTGTTAGAAGATCGGGCAAAAAGATCGAAATAGATACTCGAGATCTTGTTGTGGGCGATGTGGTGGTTTTAGAAGCTGGCGATGTTATTCCTGCTGATGGTAGACTCATCGAATCGCAAAATCTAAAAGTTAACGAAAGTCTTCTTACAGGTGAAAATGAGTTGATATATAAAGACAAAGACGTTGTTGTTGATGAAAATGCTGCTGTTTCAGAGCGACTAAATACGGTGTATTCATCGACCTTTGTTGCTTTTGGCAGGGGGGAGTTTATCGTAACAAAGACTGCTATGGATACAGAGATTGGCAAGATTGCCTTTATGATTATTGAAGACAAAGAAGAAACTACGCCACTTCAAGAAAAGTTGAATTCTGTAGGAAAAGGGATTGCTAGTGTTGTCTTTCTTATAGCGCTTATGATCCTTGTTATTGGTGTTCTTCAAAAGAGATCATTTAATGAAATGCTCTTTACGTCAATTAGTATTGCGGTAGCGGCTATTCCAGAAGGACTTCCTACTATAGTTAGTATACTTCTAGCAATGGGTGTCAAGAAGCTTGCGAAAAAGAAAGCAATTGTAAAAGGGCTTAGTTCTGTTGAGACGCTAGGTAGCAGCTCTGTAATATGTACGGATAAGACGGGAACTTTAACGGAAAATAATATGGAAGTTGTTGAAGTCCAACAGGATATTGATGAAAGAGAACTTGCCATTGGTATGAGTTTATGTAATGATAGTGACCCCAAAAATGTTGATGGGAAGATTATTGGCGATCCTACCGAGACGGCATTAGTTTTATATGCTGATTCAAAAGGCTTTTCTAAAGAAGATTTAGATGAACAGTATAAAAGAGTGATGGAAATACCATTTGATTCTTCTAGAAAGTGTATGAGCACTCTTCATGAAAAAGAACATGGTTTTGTTCAATACACAAAAGGAGCTATTGAGTCTATATTAGATAAATGTGACCATTATGTGTTACATGGTAAAAAATATGAATTAAGTAGTACTAAAAAAAATGAACTGATCAGTGAGAGTGATGAGCTATCATCTAAAGCAATGCGGGTTTTAGCTTTAGCTAAAAGAGATTATGATAGTAAACCGGAAGAAATACAAGAAGATGCTATGACGTTTGTCGGCTTCCTTGCGATGATGGACCCTGCAAGAAAAGAAGCAAAATATGCGGTGAATTCTTGCAAGACTGCTGGAATAGTTCCTGTAATGATTACAGGCGATAATTTGAATACAGCTATAGCTATTGCAACTCAAATAAAACTATTTGATCCAGAAAAGCATATCGCGATAACAGGTGCTGAACTCGATGCATTAGATGATAATCAACTGGATGAGAAAATAGAAAACATAAGAGTTTTTGCTAGAACAGTTCCTGAACAGAAGGTGAGGATTGTAACAGCTTGGCAGAAAAAAGGTAAAATTGTTGCGATGAGTGGCGATGGTATCAATGATGCGCCCGCCATAAAGAGAGCAGAAATTGGTGTTGCCATGGGAAAAGGTGGGGCTGACGTTAGTAGAGATGTGGCTGATGTAGTACTTATGGATGATAACTTTGCAACGATAGTGACTGCTGTTGAAGAAGGTAGAGGCATCTATGAAAATATTAGAAGAACGATAAGATACTTGATTTCATGTAATATTGGTGAAGTAATACTTATTCTCACGACGTTGCTTATGGTGCTTCCACTACCAGTACTGCCTATCCACTTGCTTTGGATCAATCTTGTATCTGATGGTATGCCAGCCATAGCGCTAGGTTTTGAGAGCAGAGATAAGTATACTATGAGAAGAAAACCTAGAGGAAAAGATGAGCCGTTCTTCAGTGGTAAAATTATTTCATTGCTTTTATTTGAAGCGATTATAATAGCTGCTTTATCTTTTGTGGCATTCTATATTGGAATGAGGAAGGATTTAGCGACAGCAAGGACGATGGTATTTATGACGCTTACCTTTAGTCAATTAGTCCATGGTATGAATGTTAGATCATCCAATAGTTTATTTGTCAAAGGGTTGTTCTCGAATGTTTATTATCTGATCGTTATCGTGCTATCGATAGGCATTCAGCTAGCGATAATGTTTGTGCCGCAAATTAATAGTATATTTAAGTTGGCGCCTTCATTAAGTATGGAAATGTGGGGGATCATAGCAGGGCTTAGTATCGTTCCGTTAATTGTTACAGAGATAAGAAAACTCATTATAAAAGGTTGATGTGTGAAAACACATCTTTTTTTTTTACAGTGTTGACAAAATGAAAAAGATGGGTATAATGTAATTAGCACTCAAGAAGGATGAGTGATAATAAGAGGTTTATATGTTGACGGAACGACAGATAAAGATATTAAATTTAATAATAAAAGATTTTATTGATACAGGGCTTCCAGTTGGAAGTAGGACGATATCTAAGAAATCTAAAATTAAAGTTTCTCCTGCTACGATACGAAATGATATGGCCGATTTAGAGGAGTTGGGGTATATTATTCAACCACATGTATCTGCTGGAAGAATTCCATCAGAATTAGGTCTTAGATTTTATGTTGATAACATAAAAGGATTTACTTCTGGTTCTAGAGATTCACTCATTAGCGGGTTTAACTTTAGCAAAAAGGACTCAAATAGGTTATTGACGGAAGCAGCAAAGCTGTTAAGTGATATGACAGGGCTTCTTGCTATTGTAACGGAACCTAAATTCTCTTTTCGAAGAATTTCAAATCTAAAATTTGTGAAAATAAGTGAGAAGAAGATTTTGTTTGTTATCGTTACAGATAATGAAATTGTAAGAACGTTCACGTTAGATGGCGTTGCAATAGAACAAAGTGATTTAGATAACATATCTAAAATTATACTGCATGAGTTTTATATGTGCAGTGTGGACGAATTAACGTTGAAAAGAGTTAGCAAGCTGAGCTATTACTATCCTAAATATGATGTCTTTTTTGAATACTTCATACCATTTATTAGACAGTGTATTGATGAGTTTTCAAAAGAAAACGTATATATGTACGGAAAAGACAATCTATTTATGAAGCAAAATGTAGATGTGAACGCCATTGCAAATACGTTAAATTACTTAAAAAATAGCGATGATGTCATTGAGTTGTTAAAATCAGACGTTGATAATACTCAAGTAAGAATAGGTAGAGAAATTGGCGTGGAAGAGTTTACCAACTATTCTATTGTCCAAGGATCTTATGAGTATTCGAGTGGTCGCTTAGCAAAGATTGCTGTTGTGGGACCGCTTAGGATGGATTATGAGAGTGTTATGAATATAGTAGATGCCTTTAGTAGTTCTTTGAGTTCTATTTATACAGGTATTCATTTGTAGGAGGAAATGTGGAAGAAAAGAAAAAGGAAGAAGTGTTGGAAGAAGTGCTTGAAGATAAGCAACCTGAAAACGAAGAGGCTGCAGAAGAGACGCCTAGTGAACTTGAAATACTTAATGATAAGTATTTAAGACTCCAAGCCGAGTATATAAACTTTAAGAGGCGTACAGAAAAAGAAAAATCAGATATTTACCGATATGCTAATGAAAAATTAATAGTGGACTTGCTGACGTTTATGGATAACATAGAAAGGGCAGTTGAATCAATAAAAGTATCGGAAGATAAAGGTTCGCTTCTAGATGGAGTGAGCATGATAAAGAAGAATTTCGATGATTTTCTTCAAAAACAAGGAGTTGAAATAATAGAATCCAAAGGGGAAGAATTCGACCCAAACAAACACCACGCTGTTATCAGTGAAGAGGTGGAAGGAACAGAAGAAGGGATTGTATTAGATGAACTTCAAAAAGGTTATAAATTAAAAGAAAAAGTGATCAGACCTGCAATGGTCAAAGTGTCAAAATAGGAGGAATAAAATGGCAAAAATAATAGGAATTGATTTAGGAACAACAAATTCATGTGTATCAGTATTAGAAGGTGGAGAACCAGTCGTTATACCGAATGCGGAAGGTAATAGAACGACACCATCAATTGTAGCGTTTACTAAAAAAGGTGAGAGATTAGTTGGTGAGACAGCAAAAAGACAAGCGATCACTAATCCTGATAGAACAATAATGTCTATAAAAAGAGAAATGGGTGGAAATTATACAAAGTCAATTGATGGGAAAGATTATACACCACAAGAAATTTCGGCTTTAGTACTGCAGAAATTAAAGGCTGATGCCGAGAGTTACTTAGGAGAAAAGGTAACGCAAGCAGTAATTACCGTACCTGCTTACTTTAAAGATGCTCAACGACAAGCAACAAAGGATGCTGGTAAGATTGCTGGACTTGAAGTGTTAAGGATTATAAATGAGCCAACAGCAGCAGCACTTGCGTATGGACTTGATAAAAGTGAAGATAAGAAAATCTTAGTCTTTGACCTTGGTGGTGGTACATTTGACGTATCAATACTTGATATTGGTGATGGCGTATTCAATGTATTAGCTACAAATGGTAATAACCATCTGGGTGGAGATGACTTTGATGAGAAGATTATGGACTGGTTAGCAGATAAGTTTAAAGGCGAATATGGCATCGACTTAACTAGTGATAAGAGCGCAATGCAAAGACTTAAAGAAGCGGCTGAGAAGGCGAAAAAAGAGCTATCTACTACTCAAACTACCAATATCAACTTACCATTTATTACAATGAATGAGAGTGGACCTCTTCATATGGATTACGACTTAACAAGAGCTAAATTTAATCAATTAACAGAAGATTTAATTATAAAGACAGAAGGACCAACGAAAAAGGCATTAGCAGACTCTGGACTTAAGTCAAGTGAGATTGATGATGTGGTACTTATTGGTGGATCAAGTAGAATTCCAGCCGTTCAAGAAGCGATAAGAAAAATAATTAATAAAGAACCTCATAAAGGCATCAATCCGGATGAAGCGGTTGCAGTAGGTGCTGCAGTTCAAGCGGGTGTGTTATCAGGGGATGTGAAGGATGTTCTTTTACTAGATGTAACACCATTATCATTAGGAATTGAAACAATGGGTAATGTGTTTACAAAACTTATTGAAAGAAATACAACAATACCTACTGCGAAATCTCAAATATTCTCAACAGCAGCAGATAATCAACCTGCCGTTGACATACATGTATTACAAGGTGAGAGAAGTATGGCTAGTGACAACACAACACTAGGTAAGTTCCAACTTGATGGAATTGCACCAGCTAGAAGAGGAGTTCCACAGATTGAAGTAAGTTTTGATATCGATGCTAATGGTATCGTTCATGTATCAGCTAAGGATCTAGGAACAGGTAAAGAGCAATCAATTAAGATTACATCAAGTGCAAACTTAAGTGATGAAGAAATTGAGAAGAAAGTAAAAGAAGCAGAAGAATATGCAGAGCAAGACAAAAACAAAAAGGAATTAGCTGAAGCTAAGAACAAAGGTGATAGCTTGGCTTATGAATCTGAAAAATCACTTAAAGAATATGAAAAAGATATTAGTGCTGATGAGAAGAAAAACATTGAAGAGAAAATTTCTAGCTTGAAAAAAGCGTTAGAAAGTGATAACCTTGATGATATCAATAAAGGCATCGAAGAGCTATCAAATGTTATGCAACCGTTAGCTCAGAAGATGTATGAAAAAGCAGCTCAAGAAAATGCACAAACAGCTGATTCTAACAAAGAAGAAAAAGTAGAAGAAGCGGATTATGAAGTAGTTGATGAGGAATAGATTACAATCTATTCCTTTTAAAGGGAGATAATATGGCAAAAAGAGATTATTATGAAGTGTTAGGTGTTGATAAAAATGCAAGTGATGCCGAATTAAAAAAAGCGTATCGAAAACTTGCTATGAAATATCATCCTGATAGAAATCCAGACGATAAAGAGGGAGCAGAGAAGAAATTTAAAGAGGTGAATGAAGCCTATGAAGTGCTCAGCGACAAGGATAAAAGAGCAGCCTATGATCAATTTGGTCATAATGCGTTTAATCAAAACGGTGGTTTTGGTGGCGGCGCTGGTGGCTTTGGTGGCTTTGGCGGCGGCTTTGAAGACATTTTCTCTCAGTTTTTTGGCGGCGGATTTACATCAGGTGGTAGCAATAGACCTCAAAAAGGCTCGGATGTTCGAGTGGATGTTACTATTGACTTTATTGAGGCGATAAAAGGTGTTGAAAAGGAAATTAGTTTCTACAGACTACAAAAATGTTCGGAGTGTGGGGGAACTGGTGCTAAAGACTCTTCTAAAACGCATACCTGTCAAGAATGTAATGGTTCTGGAGAAATTAGATATTCTCAACGATCTCTTTTTGGTGAAAGTATAACAGTAAGTGAGTGTAGTGCTTGTAATGGTACTGGTAAAATACCAGATGAGAAGTGCGCGAAATGTAATGGTAAGGCTAAAGTTAGAAAAAAACGCAAGATGAAGATTAAAATTCCTGCTGGTGTTGATGATGGAAATGTGATTCCAATTCAAGGAGAAGGTGATATAGGCGAAAGAGGTGGCCCTAATGGTGACATTCATCTTTACATTCATGTGCAAGCTCACCCAACGATCAGAAGAGAGGGAATAGACCTTTACCAAGACGTTCACATAAGTATAGCGCAAGCTATTTTAGGGGATGAAGTAAAAATAGATACCGTAGATGGAAAAATAAAGATAAGAATAGATGGTGGAACTCAGTCCGGTGAAATGAGAAGAATATCTGGCGCTGGTGTGCCTGTGGTTAGAGGATATGGCAAGGGGGATCTCTATATAAGGGTAATAGTAGATATTCCTAAGAAGTTAAATGCAGAACAACAAGAAAAATTGCTTGCCTTTTCTAAGAGTATGGGTGATAATATGAGTGAACATCATAAAAGTTTCTTTGAAAAAGTAAAAGATGCAATATCTTAGGACTCTGATGGAGTCCTTTTTTTAGGTGGTATATATGGAAATGGTATTTAAAACTAAGAAAGAACATACCTATCGGATTGAAGAAGAAATTGGATTCTTTGATATTGATGGGTTTGAAATGATAGGCTCAATCAATGCGTCAGATGGCGAGTGGTATGTTGATCAATTTGAGCCAGATAATAACAATACGGAAACGATATTTAAAGTGTTTGCTTGTTCCGAGGTGTTAGATAACATTAAAGAACACTATGGTGATATTCTTTTTGATATCGAGATAAAAGAAGAAACTAAAGTAAACTGGAATCAACAGTGGATTAATTCCTATCAACCGATAGAAGTTGGCGATTTTCTAATCGTGGCGCCTTGGCATGATGTGGATTCTAAAAAAGAAAAGGTTACCATTGAACCTGCAATGGCATTTGGTACAGGTTATCATGAAACTACCGCAACTTGTATCCTTGCCTTAAGTAAATATGTGAGAAAAGGCGACGATATTTATGATGTCGGTTCAGGGAGCGCCATATTATCTATTGTGGCCTCTAAACTTGGTGCTCATACGATAAAGGGAATCGAGATTGATAGCGATGCCATTAAGAATGCAAAGGAAAACATTAGGCTTAATAGAGTGGATAATGTAATAATAGAAGAAGGCAATCTTTTAGCTGGCGAAACGACTAAAGCAGATGTCATCGTCGCCAATATATTACCGGTCATCCTTAAAGATATGGTGAATGACGCTTATAAATTAGTTAAGACAAACGGATATCTTATATTATCAGGTATTTTGGATGAACGAGTTGAGGAAGTAAAGGAACTGTATTCAATGTTTCGCTTAATAGAAAAAATAAGTAGGAATGAGTGGAATACACTTGTTTTTAAAAAGGATTAATATGAGAAGATTTTTTGGGACTTTGCTAGAAGACAATATCATAATAGATGATCTTAGTGAAGTAAGACACATTATTAAAGTGAATAGACATAAAGTGGGGGACCGCATTGAAGTGATTACTGGCGACTCTTGTTTTGAGTGTGAAATAACATCCGTATCAAAAAAGGAAGTTGTTTGTACGGTGATAAATCAACTGCCATCCAAACATCAATTTGACCTCACGTTAATAATCTCGGCTATTAAAAGCAATAAATTAGAAGAATTAGTACGGCACGCGACGGAACTTGGTGTCCGTAAGATCATTATTACCAACACCAGTAGGACGGCGGCTAAATTTAGACCTGACAAACTGGATAGGTATAAAAAAATTGTGTTATCGGCACTAAAACAATCTAAAGCGTTCCAACGAACAGAAATTGACTTTGTGGATTACCCCAATCTAGATTTTTCTTTATATCATGAGGTTGTTTTACTACATACGAATGAAAATGCGCCAATGATACATGAAGCAACAGACCATTCTGCCATATTCATAGGTCCCGAAGGTGGTTTTAGCGAAGAGGAGCTTAATGAGTTGATCCATAAAGGTGTTAAGATAGCTACATTAGGTTCTAACATCCTTAGAGCAGAAACGGCAGCGCTTAGTGCTGTTAGCATATATCTTCATGAATTGGGTGTAATGTGATGACGATAAAATTTTTAACACTGGGGTGCAAAGTAAATATAAATGAAACTGAAAAAATGATAGAACAAGCAAAGGAGTATGGGTTTGACGTCGTTTATGGGTCGGGTGACGCGAATATCATAGTAATTAATAGCTGTACGGTTACGCATTCGAGTGATAAGAAGACATTAGCTTTACTCAAAAAATCTAATGCTCACAATGCATACACTGTTTTAATTGGTTGTTTTGTCTCAAATCATGGGAAGGATTATGATGCAGATTTAGTTCTAAGCAATGAAGAAAAAGATTGCACTATGGATATCCTTGCTAAAAAATTTGCTATGAAAAAAAGAGAAGTCAAACTAGAAATAGATACTAAAACCAGAGCGTTTGTCAAAGTTCAAGATGGATGCAATAGATTTTGTAATTTTTGTATCATACCATATGCTAGGGGACGGTCTAAAAGCATACCGTTAGATGAGATCCTTAGCGATGTCGCATTACGAGTGAAAAAAGGGTTTAAGGAATTTGTTCTAACGGGCATTCATATAAGCAGTTATGGAATTGATAATAACAGCTCTCTTATAGAGCTTATCGAAAGCGTATCTCAAATACCAGGAGTAAAAAGAATAAGACTTGGGTCGCTTGAGCCTACCATAATTGATGAAGCATTTGTTAGCAAACTCTCAACAATAGATCAAATATGTCCTCATTTTCATTTGTCGCTTCAAAGTGGTTCGGATAGGGTGCTAAAGGATATGAATAGGCGGTACACCTCAAATCAATATTTAGAGAGTGTTGAGATATTAAGAAAATATTTTGATCATCCGGCGATTACAACAGATATTATAGTAGGCTACCCAACGGAAACGAAGGAGACGTTTTTAGAAACGGTAGCGTTTGTCAATAAAGTGCAGTTTTCAAATGTGCATATTTTTACGTATTCTCATCGAACGGGAACGAAGGCGTCTAAACTGCTTGATTTATCGAATAAGACAAAAAAAGAACGATATCATGTGTTAAGAGAAGTGTGTGATAAACACTATGATAAGTACTTAGATCGATTTATCGGTAGAGAAGTAGAGGTGTTATTTGAACGAAATAAAGGACTTACAAGAAGATATTTACCTGTGGAAAAGAGTGAGTTAGATAATCGAAATGATATCATAAATTGTGTTATAAAAGCGAAAAAAAATGGTATACTTATTGTGTAGAACGGAGGTATTATGGCTACATTTGATGACTTTATGAAGATTGATATTAGGGTTGGAAAGGTGGTTGATGTGAAAACTTTTCCTAAAGCTAGGAATCCAGCCTATAAACTTTGGGTAGATTTTGGTGAAGAAATCGGGGTGAAAAAATCAAGTGCGCAAGTTACTGATTTTTACAAACCAGATGATCTTATAGGGTTACAAGTTCTTGGGGTTGTAAACTTTCCGCCTAGACAAATTGCAGACTTTATGAGTGAAGTTCTTGTCCTTGGTGTCTATACAGAAGGCGGCGTGTCTCTCATTCACCCAGATCGAGAAGTAAACCTAGGCGATAAGCTTGGTTAATAGTTGAAAGGAGTACTGTATGAGTTGTATTTTTTGTGACATTGTAAACGGCAATATACCTGCTGATAAGGTTTACGAGGACGAGTATGTTATCGCTTTTAATGATATCAATCCAGCGAGTCCAAACCATGTTTTAATAATACCAAAGGAACACACAGATAATATTTACGAATGTAGCTCTGAGACGCTTAAGCACATGCACGAAGCATTAAAAAAAATAGTTGATAAACTTGGTGTGCTTGAGGACGGCTTTAGAGTTGTATTAAATACTAATGATAATGGTGGACAAACGGTGCATCACTTGCATATGCATGTGTTGGCCGGCAGATTTTTGCAATGGCCACCAGGATAGGAGATTAATGATATGAGTATTAGTAAAGAGATGTTAGAGGGGTTTGAGAAAAGATATAATGATAATCCAGCTAACGCTGCGAGCGAATCCGCAATAAGCAGAGTAGGAATTCAAGAAGCGTCTTTTAATAATGATGCTTTAAGAAAGCATAACTTTGTATTCTCAGATAAGGTTAAAAAAGGGAAAGTCACTTATCAGAAGATGAGTGGACGATGTTGGATGTTCGCTTCTCTAAACACAGCAAGAATAGATACTATGAAGAAGTTAAATATGAAAACATTAGAGTTTTCACAAAATTATACTTTTTTTTGGGATAAATTAGAGCGATCTAATTATTTTCTTGAGAGTATTATCGAGACACTTGATGAAAAAACAACGTCTCAAGTTGTTATATATTTACTGAAAGAGCCACTTCAAGATGGTGGTCAGTGGGATATGTTCTCTGGAATTATTAAAAAATATGGTATCGTTCCTAAAGATCATATGCCTGAAACGTTTCACTCATCAAATTCTCATTTTTTAAACATTACGTTAAATAGTAGACTTCGTTTTTACGCAAAAGAAATGAGAAAAATGCATCAAGATGGCAAAAGTATAGATGAGATTATTCAGTTTAAAGACGAGATGCTTTATAATATCTATAACGTATTGGTAAAAGCGTTAGGAAAAGTGCCAAAGGTTGTGAACTTTGAATATTTAGATAAAGATGAAAACTTCCATCGACTTCCTAGCATGAGTCCAACGGACTTTTTTAAAGAGGTTGTTGGTTGGAATCTAGAGGATAGAGTAAGTCTTATCAATGCGCCAACAAGCGATAAACCTTTTGGTAAGGCGTATACAGTTGAACATCTTGGGACAGTAAAAGAAGGCAAAGCAATTAAGCACATCAATATGCCGATTGAAGACCTAAAAAAAGCAGCGATAAAATCACTTAAAAATAATGATGCTGTGTGGTTTGGCTGTGATGTAGGTAAAATGCTCGCTGGCAAAGAAGGCATAATGGATAGTGAGATGTTTAAGTTTGACGATACACTAGGAAATATGCCAGCTTGGTCTAAAGGAGATCGTCTTGAATTTAGAGAATCGGAGCTAACTCATGCAATGGTTATTACCGCTGTTGACCTCGATGACGATGGGAATGTCATTAAATGGGAAGTTGAAAATTCGTGGGGTAAAGATGTAGGAAATAAAGGAGACTACTCTATGGATGATAAATGGTTTGATGAATTCGTATACCAGATAATGGTAGATAAAAAATACATGGATGAAAAGTACCTAAGTGTACTTGATGACGAAGTAATAGCGTTGAAACCGTGGGATCCAATTGGCGCTCTTGCGCTGTAGTAAGTATAACCTGTTTGTTTATTCAAGCAGGTTTTTTTATTTATAGAGTTGACAAAAAAACACAACAGTGGTATAGTTAGTTACACAAGTAACTAACCTATGCTGAAAGGAGGAAAATTTGTTAGATGAAAGATCAAATGTACCAATTTACATACAGATTGCTGAGATGATAGAAGATATGATAATAAATGGTGAATTGAACGAACAAGAACAGCTACCTTCTACAAATCAACTGGCTAATCGGTATAAATTAAATCCCGCTACTGCAAGAAAAGGTCTCAACATACTTGTAGAAAATGGACATGCTTATAAGAAAAGAGGACTGGGGATCTATGTGAGTGCTGGAGCTGTTGAACAATTAAAGAAAAAACGAAAAGAAGCGTTTTTATCTAGTTATATTAAGCCACTTGTGTTGGAAGCAAAAAAACTTGATGTTACTAGAGAAGAGATAAAAAAATATTTAGATGAGGTGTTTAAAGATGACTATTAAATTAGAAAATATAAGTAAGAGTTATGAGAGAGTTCAGGCTTTAAAAAACATCAATCTTGAATTGGAACAAGGAAAGGTGTATGGTCTTGTTGGTAGAAATGGAGCGGGAAAGACAACATTACTTAAAATGCTAAGTAAGATGTTGAATCCGGATTCTGGTAGGGTAATCTTATCGGATAGCACTGTTGCCTATTCAAGAAGTGATAATTCCGTTTTCTCTGCATATAGTGCGAAGGTACTTTTTAAAATAGCTAGAGAAGTTTATCCCAATTATAATACAGAGTACGAAAAAGAACTAATGGATGCTTTTCAACCAAATATGAAAAAGATGCACATGAAACTCTCTAGTGGTATGAAAAATATTGTTAATTTAATTATAGCGCTTTCTGCCAATCCCGATGTGTTGTTACTGGATGAGCCATATGTGGGGTTAGACCCAATAAATAGAGAAATACTATACAGATTTTTAGTTGATAAATACTTTGATGGAGAACATATTGTTATTATTTCAAGTCACATGATCACAGAGATAGAAGGTTATTTTGAACATGCCATTATCATCGATAAAGGTCAAATAATAGTAAGTGATGAACTGGATGCCATCAAGAAAAAAGCCGTTGTCGTATCTGTAACAGAAGAACAAAAAAAGCAGTTGGAGCAGAAAGTAAATGTTTTATCGGTCGATCGTATTGGTGCTAGGTATGACGTTTACATTTATGATGAGTTAGATCTTATTCGTGATATTACTCAGGAATCACTGGTAACTCAAATGAATTTACAGACGCTTATGGTTAAAATGCTTGGTAGTAGGGAAGCGAGGTTATAATATGCAAAAAGTCTTAAAAAATATAAGAATAAGCTTTGATGTAATGAATTTAAAGCAAATGATTGTAACGATAGTAGCAGTGGTATTTTTTGTAGCGTTACTGAATATCATTATTTCTTGGGCGATATCAGAACCACTTGATGCTAATAATATAACAATTGCATCCATTATGAATGCGGTAAGTATTCTTGTCTTTTTCTTCATCATTCTTCTTCAGGTGAATACGTATAGAGGGTTGCTTTTGATGAAATCATTTTCAATGGATGCTAAGGATGTCAGCAGTTATTATGTCACAACAACTATTTTTTACTCCATCATAATATATATAATAGAGTTTGTATTTATCGCTTTTCCGTTTTATCAGTACACGGATCTAACCAATAAATTTGCTTTCGGTTACCATCTAGGCGATTTGAGTTTTGGAAATTATATCGCAATATTTACTATGGTGTATGGTATTGTGCTATTAGCGGTTATGTTATTTCAGCTATTTACCATAGTGGGTCTTCGATTTGGTACTTGGGTAAATGTCGGGATGATATCGTTAAGTATAGCGACTATCGTAACCGTTATCCTTCCTATTTTGACAGCAATAAGGTCTGGAATTGATAAGTGGACAGTGTTTGGCTCGATATATGTTGTTAGTATTATCATTTTTATCATCTGCTACTATCTTCAAAAGAACTTGGAGGTAACAAAATGAAGAAAAAAATAATTGGTATCACTATGATAATTATTTCAATTGTGGTACTCAGTTTCGGTATGAGTAGAGCTATGGTGCTCAGTGATTATCCAGGTGAGTGGTCGGAACGAACTTCTGGCGTGTACTCTAATTATATAGTTGATAATCAATCGTTTAAAAAGTATTTGTTTAATGAAACAAACGCTAAACAGTGGGAAAAAGTAATTGAATTGGTTAACGAGGGAGAAGACTTAGAAAATATCAATGATTATCTAGAAAAAACAATGAATAATAATACGTATCTGTATGAACTGACTTTTGTTAATGATA
>PDWI01003930.1_pt1 | contig 20457 bp, 15 predicted proteins | sample 1430891 | NCBI WGS metagenome assembly PDWI01 (sample SAMN01162508, study PRJNA174530) | Oral metagenome, whole genome shotgun sequencing project. | biome: Marine environment; feature: Marine mammal; material: Swab sample of the gingival sulcus; isolation source: swab sample of gingival sulcus... | reverse complement strand
GGTCTTTTATGAATTGTTGAAAGACCTCCTTGTCGGTAAATGCTCTTTTGAATATCGTTTCGTTGTCTAATGGTGCTAACATAATTCTGTTTTTTATACGAATATACAACATAATTTTAATTTATTGACAATTGTTTATTGTTTTTTTGAAAAATATTTGAATTGCATAATATTTTTTGTATATTTGTAAGGCTCACATGATAAATAAAAAAATCTTAAATCATAGGTTTTTACATGACCTTTGAGTTATGAAAAAAAACATCATTATGCGTGCTAAAACTGCAACAAAACAAGATATCGAAAAAAGAAAAAAAGCCGGAAAAGAAGTTAATTAATTTAATGAAAATTAAAAGAAATAATTCCGTCGGAACAATTAGAAAAATATATTGAATTTTTACAAAAAATAAACAAAACAGCTCTTAATAAATTTGCTAACTAATTATTAATTAATAACAAACAATATGATACGCAGAATAAAAAAAGTAGCTGTACTTGGTTCGGGTGTTATGGGCTCGGGTATAGCCTGCCACTTTGCCAACATCGGACTTGAAGTACTGCTGCTTGATATTATCCCAAATGAACTTACTGAAGACGAAAAAGCCAAAGGTAAAACTTTACAAGACAAAACTGTACGAAACAGAATTGTAAATAATTCACTTACAGCAGCTTTAAAAGCAAAACCATCACCTATTTACAAACCGGAATTTGCCAATAGAATTAAAACCGGTAATTTTGACGATAATTTAAAAGATATAAACACTTGCGATTGGACTATTGAAGTAGTAGTAGAAAGACTTGATATAAAAAAACAAGTTTTCGAAAAAGTAGAGAAATATCGTAAAAAGGGTACACTGATAAGCTCAAACACCTCAGGTATTCCCATAGAAAAAATGATAGAGGAACGTTCCGAAGACTTCAAAAAACACTTTTGCGGAACACACTTTTTCAATCCTCCGAGATATTTAAAACTTTTTGAAATTATACCATCTTCGCAAACTTCTACCGAAGTACTTGATTTTCTTAATGATTTTGCAACACGATTTATAGGAAAAACAACAGTTATAGCCAAAGATACACCGGCATTTATTGCAAACAGAATAGGCACATTCTCTATAATGTATCTTTTCAATAATGTGAAAAAATATGGACTAAATATTTCCGAAATAGATAAACTTACAGGCACTCTCATAGGACGACAAAAATCGGCAACTTTCAGAACTGCTGATGTTGTAGGAATAGATACCTTGGTACACGTGGCAAACGGAATACGCCAAAATACCAACGACGAAGCCAATGATATGTTCAAAATTCCTGATTTCCTTCAAACTATGTTAGAAAATAATTGGTTAGGAGCAAAAACTAAACAAGGATTTTCAAAAAAAGAAATAATTGACGGTAAAAAAACATTCCCTACATTAGATTTTGAAACTCTTGAATATACACTAGATGTAAAACCTAAATTTTCATTCTTTGAAAAAACAAAAGGCAAAAACCTGTCGGAAATCATAAAAATTATTATAAACGATAAAAGTAAAGCAGGTGATTTTTACAGAGATACTTTCTATGCGTTGTTTAAATATTCTTCTCACAGAATACCCGAAATAAGTAACGAAATATATAAAATAGATGATGCTCTTAATGCAGGCTTTGGTTGGAAGTTAGGACCTTTTGAAACATGGGATGCTGCCGGACTAAAAGAAACCGTTACACAAATGGAACAAGCTGACATGAAACCCGCACAATGGGTATACGACATGTTGGATGCCGGATTTGAAAAATTCTATACAGTAGAAAAAGGTATAAAAAAATATTATGATATACCTTCCAAAAGCTACAAAACAATTCCCGGTTCAGAAAATATTATTTCTCTCGAAATTATCAGGTCATCAAATGTATTGTGGAAAAATGAAGAAGCATCAATATTTGATATTGGCGACGGAGTTCTAAACGTAGAATTTCACAGCAAAATGAATGTCATAGGACAAGGCTCACTTCAAGCATTAAACAAAGCGGTAGATATGGCAGAGTCTGATTACAAAGCAGTTATAGTATCTAACGAAGCCGACCATTTCTCGGCGGGTGCAAACGTGGGAATGATATACATGATGGCAATAGAACAAGAAATAGACGAACTATATTTTGCTATACAGATGTTCCAAAAAACGATGATGCGACTCCGTTATTCTGCCATACCCGTAATAGCCGCACCGCAAGGAATGACACTTGGCGGAGGCTGTGAACTATGTATGCACTCCGACAAAGTTATTGCAAATGCCGAAACATATATGGGATTAGTAGAATTTGGAGTTGGTGTGATACCCGGAGGCGGAGGCACAAAAGAATTTGCTTTAAGATTAAGCGATGAATTGCAAAAAGGCGATATAAGAACTAACGCATTTTTAAACAGATACTTAACAATAGGACAAGCCAAAGTATCAAGCTCAGCTTACGAAGCATTCGATTTGGGATACCTGCGAAACGGACAAGATGAAGTAATCATAAGTCGAGCACAACAGCTTAAATATGCCAAGCAAGTAGCTCTTCAAATGGTTGAGAAAGGATATTCGCAACCGGCTGCTCGCAACGATATAAAGGTCTTGGGGAAAGAAGCTCACGGATTATTCTTAGTTGGTGCTGATTCGTTTACCGTAGGCGGATACATGTCGGAACATGATAAACTGATTGCTCAAAAACTCGGTTATGTAATGGCAGGAGGCGATATTTCACAAACACTCACAGAAGTATCGGAACAATACCTCCTCGACCTTGAACGAAAAGCTTTTATAGAACTCGCCATGACACGAAAAACTATGGAACGTATGCAAAGTCTTATTACAAAAGGTAAAATATTAAGAAATTAGAAAATTAAAAATTATGGAAGCATATATAATAAAAGGATATAGGTCGGCAACAGGTAAAGCACCGAAAGGCAAATTCAGATTTACACGTCCGGATGATATTGCAGTAGCAGTCATCAAACACTTAATGAAAGAATTTCCACAAATTGAAAAAGAAAAAATTGACGACCTCATTGTAGGCAATGCCTTCCCCGAAGCAGAATCGGGTTTAAATGTAGGACGTTTAATATCATTAATGAGTTTAGATACTTTTGAAGTCCCCGGCTCAACAATAAATCGTTACTGTGCCTCAGGTGTAGAATCCATAGCCGTTGCAACAGCGAAAATTCGAGCCGGAATGGCAGACATGATACTGGCAGGAGGCGTGGAAACTATGTCAATGATTGATATGGGAGGTTGGCGAAGCGTACCAAATCCCGAAACGGCTAAAATACATCCCGATTGGTGGCACGGAATGGGACTTACCGCCGAAGCCGTTGCCAATGAATACAAAATAACACGCGAAATGCAAGATGAGTTTAGTTTCAATTCTCATAAAAAAGCCCTAAGGGCGCAAGCTGAAAATCGATTTAAAGACGATATTGTACCTATTGAAGTAACTGAAAATTATTACGAAGACGGGAAACAAAAAACACGAACCTATATTGTAGATACCGATGAAGGTCCACGCAAATCAACTTTAGAAAAAATGGCAAAATTAAAACCCGTATTTGCCGCTAAAGGCACTGTTACAGCAGGAAATGCCTCACAAATGTCAGACGGAGCTGCTTTTTTGCTTATTGTTTCCGAAAAAATGTTGAAAGAATATAATTTAACACCCATTGCCCGTTTGGTTGATTATCAGGTTGCAGGTGTAGAGCCTTATAAAATGGGTATAGGACCCGTTACTGCAATACCTAAAGCTTTGAAACATGCCGGCTTGAGAATGCAAGATATTGAACAAATAGAACTAAATGAGGCTTTTGCATCACAATCATTAGCCGTGATAAATGAACTTGGGCTTAACCCCGACATTGTAAACGTAAACGGAGGTGCAATAGCACTGGGACACCCCTTGGGTGCAACCGGAGCAAAACTTACAGTGCAACTGCTTAATGAAATGAAAAAACGAAACCAAAAATATGGTATGGTTACAATGTGTATAGGAGTAGGACAAGGTGCAGCAGCAATATACGAATTACTAAATTAATATTAAATATTTGATAATCAGTTTGTTATTAAAATTATGAAATAAAATTAATTCTATTTTTATATAAGTAACTGATAATTAGAGTTTTATAACAGTTTTTTAAAACTTGTAACTTGCTTATTATCAGTAGATTAACCGTTAAGTTTTAACTTTTAACAAAATATTAGAAATATAAAAAAAATTAAAAATATGAATACCAAAGCATTAAAAGGAGGAGAATTTATAATAAAAGAAACCTCTGCCAACGATATTTTCATACCCGAAGAATTTTCGGAAGAACAAAAAATGATGGCATCAACTTGTTCAGATTTTGTTGAAAAAGAAATACGTCCCAACATAGACCAATTAGATAAACACGACCGCGAATTACTTCGTAAAATGTTTACCGAAGCAGGCAAACTCGGATTGCTCGCCGTTTCGGTGCCTGAAGAATATGAAGGCTTTGGGCAAAAGACTGTTACAGCCATGAAAGTTGTGGAAGAAATAGCCAAAGGCTTCTCTTTTGCAGTAGCTTTTTCAGCTCATACCGGTATTGGAACTATGCCTATATTGTACTATGGAAATGATTTCCAAAAACAAAAATATCTTCCCAAATTAGCATCAGGCGAATGGGTAGGAGCATACTGCCTTACAGAACCTGAAGCAGGCTCCGATGCAAATTCAGGCAGGTCAAAAGCAGTGCTTTCCGACGATGGAAAATATTATATTTTGAATGGTGTAAAAATGTGGATTACCAATGGCGGTATAGCAAATTTACATATTGTGTATGCAAAAATTGACGACGATAAAAACCTAAGTGCATTTATAGTTGAAGCCGACTCGGAAGGTGTGGAAGTAGGAGTAGATGAAGAAAAAATGGGTATACAAGGTTCTTCTACTACACAAGTTTATTATAAAGACGTAAAAGTACCGGTTGAAAATCTTTTAGGCAAACGTGACGAAGGTTTTAAAATAGCTCTTAATATATTAAATCTCGGACGCATAAAACTTGGTGGTGCTACAATAGGCGCAGCAAAAGCCGTAATTGACGACAGTGTTGTATATGCCAAAGAACGAAAACAATTTAAAACACCGATAGCCCAATTCGGAGCAATAAAACATAAACTTGGCGAAATGGCAATTCAGGTTTTTGCACTTGAGTCGCTTGTTTACAGAGCTACTCAAAATATTGAAGACGTGAAAAGTTTTTATATAAATAAAGAAAAAACAGACCGAGGTAAGGCTTCACTCGAAGCACTTAGACAGTATGCAATAGAAGCATCAATAGCAAAAGTTTACGGTTCGGAAGTTTTAGATTTTGTTACGGATGAAGGAGTACAAATATTCGGCGGAATGGGATATTCTCGCGAAACCTCAGTTGAACGTGCCTATCGTGATTCACGTATCAACAGGATATTTGAAGGCACTAATGAAATTAATCGTATGGTAATGGTAGGTGAATTGCTAAAACGCGCTATGAAAGGCGAATTAGACTTGCTTACTCCGGCTAAAAATGTTGCAGACGAAATAATGCAAATACCTGATTTTGGAGATGTTACAACTGACTTTTTTGAAATAAAGAAAAAAGTGATTGTGAATTTTAAAAAGACCTTTTTATTGGTTTCAGGTGCAGCATTGCAGACATACGGACAAAAATTACAAGACGAACAAGAATTACTCCTAAGTGCTGCCGATATGATGATATATATTTATGCCGCCGAATCTATGCTGTTGAGAGTTGAAAAACTTTCGCAAATTTATGATGAAAATAAAATTGAGCTTTACAAAAGTATGCTTGATTTATATTTTTACGATGCTGCTTCAAAAATCAAAAAAATAGGAGATGATGCTATAAATGCTTTTGCAAAAGGTGATGAAAAACGCGGTATGCTTATGGGATGTAAACGATTTACAAAAGTTGACGGTGTAAACGTAATTGAAATTCGTAGAAAAATTGCCGATAAATTGATTGATGACGACAAATATAAATTATAATGTTTTACATTTCGGCTCAGTTCTAATTATGGAACTGAGTCGAAAGTAATTTTTGTTTATGAAACTCCCAACTTCCCTTTTCCAACTTCCCTCTTCCAACTAAAAAAACATATGAAACACATAAGTTTAAAAACAGACGAAATAATAAACAGTTCAACTCATGCCGTAGGTATAGTGTTGAGTATAGTTGCTTTGATACTTATGATAATGCAAGCTCAACTGCACGGAACGCCCGAAGCACTTGTGGGGGCTGTTGTATTTGGTAGTGGGATGATAATTTTATATACTATTTCCACTATTTTTCATGCGACTAAAAATATAAGGCTTAAATATAAACTAAACATCTTAGATCATTCAGCCATATATGTACTTATTGCAGCTACCTACACTCCTGTTACTCTAATAACTTTAAGAGGAGCTTGGGGCTGGTCTTTACTTGGAACAATATGGGTGCTTGCCTTAGCAGGGATTATATATAAGGTGTTTTTTTATACTGTAAAATACAGGTTTGTTTCGGCAGTGACCTATGTTGGAATGGGCTTGGTTGTTGTGGTTGCGCTGAAACCCTTAATTGATGCCATGCCGTTTTGGGGGCTTGTTTGGTTGACTGCCGGATGTGTTTCATACATTATAGGTGTGTTTTTTTATTTGAAGAAAAAAGTACCACTCATGCACGGAATTTTCCATCTTTTTGTTATGGGGGGGAGCTTTTTTCATTTTCTAGCAATTTATAAATATGTACTTCCCTTATAAGACGGGAAAAATATGTAAAAAGTATTAATTTTTTATCACTTTATAGTATAATATGAGTTATAAATCAACAGAATTTAGAAAACTTGTATCCAATAAGTTTAAATTTGGATTGTATATGCTCACAAAACTTCCGTCAGCTTTTTTTTCCGGCGTAAGAGTAAAAAAAATAACTCAAAATGCGGCAGAAGTTACCATTCCGTATAAATTTTTTACTAAAAACCCTTTCAAATCGGTATATTTTGCTTCTCAAGCTATGGCTGCCGAGCTTTCTACGGGAGTACTTGCCTTGCAGTGTGTATACAAACAAAAGCCTGCCGTATCTATGTTGGTACTTGAAATGAAAGCTGAATTTAAGACAAAAGCTCGTTCAAAAATCAGGTTCACCTGCGAGGCAGGCAACAAAATAAGTGATGCCGTTGAAAAAACTATTGCAACAGGCGAGGGAGTTACGGTAGAAGTTAAAACAACGGGACGAGATAAATTTGGCGATGTGGTTTCTGAGTTTGTTTTCGTCTGGACTTTTAAGCAAAAAAGTAGACAATCTAATAGGAGTTAAGACACTCTCTCACAAAGTATTTCTATTATTATATACACAATAACGTCGCTACCCATTGACAGGGGAGCATGCTCCTTTGTTGTTTTACAAATCCTTATAGGGAAATAGAACGCTCACTATGAGCGTTCTATTTGTATAATTTGTTTTTAATATAGCCTTATTTTCACGATATGCTTAATTAGCCATATCTGATATAAATTTTATACGTCCCAGCCTTATTTCTTCTTCCGTAAAGCCTTCTTCTTCCAATACGGCAACGGCTTCATCTATATCTCCGGTTTGTGAGTCGTGAAAATAGTCGTAGATTATATCTAAATTTTCTTCATCTAATACTTCTTTTACATAGTAATCTACATTTAATTTTGTACCTGAATTAATGATTGCTTCTACCTCTTCCAGTAGACCTTTCATTGTTAAGCCTTTCGATTTTGCTATGTCGTCAAAGTTTACTTTTCTGTCGATACTTTGTATTATGTATACCTTAACTCCCGATTTTTTTACTATTGATTTAACAACGATATCGTCCGGACGTTCTATTTCTTTTTCTTCGACAAAAGTTTTAATTAAGTCTAAAAATTCTTTTCCGTACTTAATTGCTTTACCTTTGCCTACTCCGTTTATACGTTCAAGTTCTTCCATTTTTATGGGATAGCGTGTAGCCATCTCTTCCAAGGAGGGGTCTTGGAAAATTACAAACGGGGGTACGTTCTTTTTCTTTGAAACCTGTTTCCTTAAGGATTTCAAAAGTTTAAATAGTTCGGGGTCGCCTGCACCTACTCCGGGTGCCATGTTTTTTGTTTCTATTGCGTCTCCGTCTTCGTCTATGTAATTATGGTCTTCAGACATTTCTATTTCGTAGGGATTTTCCATATATTCTCTACCTTCTTCAGTTATTTTCAATAATCCGTAATTATCTATATCTTTACTTAGTAAGTGTCTTATCAATGCAGTTCTGATTACTGCATCCCAAAATTTTTTGTCGCGTTCTGCTCCTATTCCGAATACATCTAATTTGTTGTGTTTAAAAGATTTTATTGCTGAGGTTGCATTGCCTGCAATGAGGTTTGAGACATAATCGGCTTTGTAACGTTCTTTTATTTTATCTACCACTTGCAATACAGTAAGTATGTATTCTTGTGATGGGAATTTCTTTTTAGGGTTTAGACAGTTGTCGCAATTACCGCAATTTTGTTCAAGTGTTTCACCAAAGTAGTTGAGTAAAACTTTTGGTCGACACATGGCGGTTTCTGCATAGGCTACTGTTTCTAAGAGTAATTGTTTACCTATTTCTTGTTCGGCTACCGGTTTGCCTTGCATAAATTTTTCAAGTTTTTGCAAGTCTTTGTAGCTGTAGAAAGTTATACATTTTCCTTCACCTCCGTCGCGTCCGGCACGTCCTGTTTCTTGATAATAGCCTTCGAGACTTTTGGGCATGTCGTAATGAATTACAAATCGAACATCGGGTTTGTCTATTCCCATACCAAAGGCTATGGTTGCAACTATTACATCAACTTCTTCCATCAGGAACATGTCTTGGTGTTTGGAGCGTGTTGCCGAGTCCATTCCTGCATGATAAGCCAATGCTTTTATATCGTTAACGCTAAGGGTTTCTGCGAGTTCTTCTACTTTTTTGCGGCTCAAGCAGTATATAATTCCCGATTTGCCTTTGTTTTCGCGTATAAATTTTATTATTTGGCTTTCGGGTTGGTGCTTGGGTCTTATTTCATAATATAAGTTTGGTCTAAAGAATGAGTCTTTGAATATATCGGATGATTGGAGTATTCCAAGATTTTTTCTTATATCATGTTGTACTTTTGGTGTTGCCGTAGCGGTAAGTGCCAATATTGGAGCTCTGGATATTTCGTCTATTACGGGGCGAATGCGTCTGTATTCCGGTCGGAAATCATGTCCCCATTCTGATATACAGTGGGCTTCGTCAATTGCGTAAAAAGATATTTTAACTTCTTTTAAAAATTGTATGTTTTCTTCTTTGGTAAGTGATTCAGGCGCTACGTAAAGTAATTTTGTTTTACCTTTTAATACGTCTTCTTTTACATGTTGCAGTTGGGTTTTGCTTAAAGAGGAGTTCATGAAATGTGCTACTCCTTCGTCTTCGCTAAAGCTGCGCATTGCATCAACTTGATTTTTCATCAGGGCTATAAGTGGCGAAATAACTATTGCCGTACCTTCTGATAACAATGAGGTTAGTTGGTAGGTAAGTGATTTACCGCCGCCGGTAGGCATCAATACAAAGGTGTCACGCCCTGCTAATACATTTTTTATAATAAGTTCTTGGTCTCCTTTGAATTTGTCAAATCCAAAGTATTTTCGTAAAACCTTTCGTATTTCTTTGTCTTGTACTTTCATAAAACTTTTATGTGTTTCTTCTAAATATAAATTTACGCAAATAATAATTGTTAAAGATATAAAAAAAAAAGATTTACAATATATTTTTTCTTGTTTTTTTTAAAATTTTACAATTATTTTAAAATTAAATTGTAAATATACATCAAAAAAATTATTTTGTTTTCAAATTATTTAAAAACAAAATATTTTTTCTAATAAAACTTTACAATATTTTGTAAAGCCTTGTTTTATTGTACTTTGAATACTCTCAACGATGTCTTCTTACACAATTTTTATTAAACAGGGGTGCAAGAAAATTAAAAATTTAAGAATTTCCAAGTATACGCAATATTTTTTTAACTTTGTAAGCTAAATTATAAAAATATTTTATTGTGAAAAAGGACTTTGAACATTTTTCTGAAAATTTATCGAAACAAATTATTGCCGATGCGTCGAAAACAATAGAAACAGAGGCAGATACAATTAAAAATTTATTATCTGTTGTTAATAATGATTTTGCTCATACGGTATATGATATTTATCGTTGTAAGGGGCGAATAATTTTAACGGGTATAGGCAAAAGTGCCGTTATTGCTCAAAAAATAACAGCTACATTTAACTCAACCGGTACGCCTGCTGTATTTATGCACGCCGCTGATGCCATTCACGGCGATTTGGGTTTGATTTTGGAAGATGATTTGGTTGTTTGTTTATCGAAAAGCGGCAACACTCCTGAGATTAAGGTTTTAGTACCTTTAATAAAGCAGTTTGGAAACAAAATAGTGGCAATTACTGCCGATGCGGGTTCATATCTGGGTAAATTAGCAGACCATGTATTGCTTACGAAGATAGAGCGTGAAGCATGTCCTAATAATCTTGCGCCGACTTCAAGCACTACCGCCCAGCTTGTTGTTGGTGATGCTGTAGCTGTGGCATTGTTGAAAATTAGAGGCTTTTCGGAAAATGATTTTGCCAGATACCATCCGGGGGGAGCTTTGGGCAAGAAATTATATATGCGTGTTAGCGACCTTTATATATTAAACGAAAAGCCGAAAATTTTTCCGACTTCAAATTTACAAAGTGTAATAATGGAAATATCATCTAAAAGACTTGGGGCTGCTGCCGTAATTTCGGAAGATGAGAAAATACTGGGCATAATAACCGACGGTGATTTAAGACGAATGTTGGAAAGAGATATGGATATACAGGGTATAATTGCTTCTGATATTATGAATAAAAATCCGAAATCTGTAATGCCTCAAACTACGGCTGTGGATGCTTATTTATTGATGAAAAACAATAATATAACACAATTGTTGGTACATGATGAAGTCGATAAGTATTTGGGTGTTATACATATACATGATATATTGAGAGAGGGTATTGTGTAATCTTATAGGATTAATGACTGCTATTGTCGTGATACTTAACCGCAATATAGTGTTGATAGTGTTTTCGTGGTGTTTAATTTTGGTATTTTAAAAGTCGTATTATCTTTGTTTTGTTAGAGGAGTAAAGATAGAGGTAATTTTTTTAAGTAATTAGAACTAAGAGCAACACTTTTTAAATTGAGAACGACAAAGTCCTTATGTAAAGAGTTTGTTGTTTAATGTATTGAAAATCATGTAGTTATAAATACGTATCGGTTGCAATATAACTCTCTAACTATCAATTATTCATAAAAAAATAATGAACTATTATCAGAGCTTATATGAATTTATATATTTTTGTTCTGTTTTCATGATTATCTTTGCAATAAAGTCATTCGTAGTTTATAATTTAAGAAAAATACATGCCGCATAAAAAAATAATTTCTGAACTAAAGCAAAAAATCTACCACCCCGTTTATTTCCTTTTCGGAGATGAGCCTTATTACATTGATTTAATTACTAATTACATAGCAACCAATGTATTAGACGAAACAGAAAAAGATTTTAACCAAACTATTGTATACGGCAAAGATACAACCGCCGAGGAAATTGACAGCGCTGCCAAACGCTACCCTATGATGTCTAAAAATCAGGTAGTTATAGTTAAAGAAGCACAAAATCTTAAGAATATTGAAAACTTAGTTTATTATGTTGAAAAACCTCTAAAATCGACCATATTAGTAATAAATTATAAGTATAAAAAGCCTGATGCTCGGAAAAAGTTTTTTAAAATATTAAAAAAGAATGCTGTTTATTTTGAATCGAAAAAATTATACGAAAACCAAATTCCAAACTGGATAACAAACTATTTGAAAGAAAAAAATTATGAAATAACTGCCAAAGCAGGTATTTTGCTGACAGAGTTTTTAGGTACGGAACTTAGCAAAATAAAAAACGAATTAGATAAACTCATCCTTATTCAGCCGCAAGGGAAAAAAATAACCGATGCAGATATTGATAAAAATATAGGTATAAGTAAGGACTACAACAATTTTGAATTGCAAAATGCCTTACGCGATAAAGACCAACTTAAAGCATACCGAATAGCAAAACATTTTTCGGCAAATCCTAAAAACAATCCATTTATTTTGACAATAACCTCTTTGTATCAATTTTTTACTAAAATACTTATCTATCATTCTTTGAAAGATAAAAGCAAAAACAATGTAGCTGCGGAGTTGAAAGTACATCCGTTTTTTGTTAAAGATTACCAAAAAGCAGCACAAGCCTATCCTATAAATAAAACAGTTAAAATAATTTCATACTTGCGTGATTATGATATGCGCTCAAAAGGTTTTGAAAATGCAAGCACCTCAAATTATGATTTATTACGCGAATTGCTTTTTAAAATATTAAACTAATAAAAATATGTTCAGTGATTTAATAAATAATACTACCTTTATAATAGCAGTAACATCAGTGATTTCAATTATTGCATTCAACAACAGGGAGTTGTTCGATAAATTGAAATTCAATGCCTACATGGTTGCCTATAAAAAAGAATATGGACGCATGTTTTCTAATGCACTATCACACGGGAGTTGGGTGCATTTGGGCGTAAATATGTTTGTCCTATGGCAGTTTGGTACAGTTATCGAAAAGGCTTTTCAGTCAGAAGTCCTTTTTGAACACACGGCAACCTACGGACGTTTTTTGTACTTTTTAATGTACCTTATGGCTATTCCAATTGCCTCATTGCCGTCTTTGCTGAAACACAAAAACAACCATTATTATAATTCAATAGGTGCTTCGGGAGCAGTATCGGCTGTTGTTTTTTCTTTTATACTTATATTTCCAAATGCCAGAATGGGAATTATATTTATACCACTGAAATTACCGGCTGTTGTACTGGGCACAATTTATTTGGTATATTCATACATAATGAGCAAACAAACAAGAGATAATATAGCACACGAAGCGCATTTTGCAGGTGCAATTTTTGGAATTATTTTTCCTTTAATTTTGAATTATAAATTATTGTTTAGATTTATAGACATAATATTTTAAGTAACCTGTAGAAATTCAATTTTCTGTATTTTTACATAAGTAATTACGAACAACAAAGTTCTTTTAATAGTGGCTTAAAGCACTGGTAGGCAGACAGTTATGTAGCGACAAGGGTGCTTCTTTAAGTCTTTGATTATCAGTGAATTAGTATAAAACAAAACAAAAAAATATCAATAAAATGTTCTTTTTTAAAAGTAGAAAAAAACGAAATAGGAAAATAAAAGTCAAGTTATCGGGTTTGGTGTCGGAACAAACTCATACCTTAAAATTAACTCCAAATATAAAACGATATGGCGATTTGAAAGGTTTAATCGTCGGAATTATAGGACAAAGCTACTACACAATACAAGTCGGTGCACCACCCCAAAGGCGCTCGATGCGTATTCCTTACGAATACAAATATTTAGTAAACGGGAAAGAAGTGAGTAAAAATAAAATTATGTCAAAAAATATTTCTGAAATAGAGGTTTTAATTCATAACAGAGGTCATGACCAACCATTGTGCGATTAAATATAAAAGGTGTGCCGGCGTAGATAAGTTAGTTTTAAAAAACTTATTGGAAAATAAACCTGTTTTGATAAATGATTTTCCGTTAAGGAAAAATTATTTATTAGAATTTATTTCAAAAATTGGAACTCCTATCACCGATTTTAGAAACAGAGGGAAAGCATATTTTGAAGTAAAAATTGAAGGTAAAGCGGGTTTTTACAGTTCTTATGCAAATTGTCCGTATCATTTTCCGCCACATACCGACTGCTCCGATTTTGAAAATATACCTAATGCTATATGCTTACTTTGTGTAAAGCCCGATAAAATAGGCGGTTACTCAATTCTAAGCGATTTAAACAGTATAGTGCAGGGTATGAAACCCGATTTGAAACATTTTTTATTGGAACACAAATTTAAAATGAGAGAAAAAACACGCTCCATTTTATATGAAAAAAGCGAAAATAATTTTGGAATAATTTACAATAGAGCAATTATTGAAAATTTCTCAAGTTTAAATAATAATGAGCAACTGCAATTAAACAGATTAGACGCACTGATTGATAATTCAGCTTTTGAAATAAAACTAAAAAAAAGAGACCTGTTAATAATAAGAAATGACACATACCTTCATGGAAGAACCGATTTTAAAGAACCCTCAGCGAGACTGTTAAGAAGAGTGCGATTTGATGTTTAATTTGCTGGTAATTAGGTAGTTATAGCTTGAAACAAAACAAATTAATAATATGTAAAACACCCACGATTATAGGGACGGCAGTAGGAAATTGTAAGACAAACTTCTAACTTCCCTCTTCCAACTTCCCTCTTCCAACTAAAAAATATAACCCCATAAAATAAATAAAAATGAATAAAAAAATATTAATATTCGTACTGTTGATAATACCTTTTTCGGTATTTTCACAAAAAATAATTTATACATACAATTTTAAAGATTTTAAAATAAAAAAAATCAATAAATACTCTCTCGTAGAATTTGAAAATTGTATGCAATCGGGCATGCCCGGACAAGCAATGATGCCATACAAAGCCACAAAACTCCTTCTGCCCCCGGGCACTAAAGCAGAAGCTGTGCAAATATCATTTAGTAATCCAAAAGAAATAAGCGGAGAGTATATTTTGTATCCAAAACAATATGTACGTCCCATATCCAAAGGGGCAAGCGGCGAATTTTTGTTTGATGAGAACTTCTATAAATCAAAAAATACTGTGGGCGAAGAAAAAAATTACAAAGTCTACACAGAATATATGAACGGACATTCGGTAGCATTTACGCACTTTACGCCACTTCGATATTTGCCCGTCCAAAATAAATTGTACTTTTTTCAAACAGTGAAAATAGAAATCAACGCACAAAACAACGAAAAATCAAAAGAAGCACTCAAATTATACAAATCAAGCCCCGACATAAGAAAACGTATTGCCGATTATGTAGACAATTCAGAAAATTTAAACCTATATTCAATAAGCAATACACCAAAAACTGATAGTTATGAAGTATTGATAATTTCAAAAAATCAATATGAAGCAAATTTTGAAGACATACGCAAAGTATACTCGCAAAGAGGTTTGAAATCACAATTTCATAACTTAAATGATATTTACAACTCAATGACAGGTGTAGATAATCCCGAAAAAATTCGTAATTTCATAATTCAAGAATATCAAACACATCAAATAAAGCATGTCTTACTGGCAGGCGATGCCGAGGTAGTACCATATAGAGGGTTCTATTGCGAAGTACAGTCAAGCCAATTTATAACCGATGATAATATTCCGTCTGATATATACTACTCCGCCTTAGACGGCAACTGGAATACAGATGGCGATGAACTTTGGGGCGAAATTGACGAAGATGACCTTTTGCCGGAAGTGTCGGTAGCAAGATTACCTTTCAGTAATAATCAAGAATTGTTGAATATGCTTCATAAAATAAAAATGTATCAAGAAAATCCTATTGTAACGGAACTTAACAACCCGCTTTTAGCAGGCGAATATCTGTATGAAAACCCCCAAACTTGGGGAAGCGATTACTTAAACTTACTTGTTGGTAATCATAGCGATAACGGATATGAAACTACCGGGATACCTGAAAATTCGCCATATAAAACTTTATATGCCAAAGAGCAAGAGTGGGGGCAAGCTGAATTGCTTATGGAAATAAATTCAGGACACCCTTTTATACATCATAGTGGTCATTCAAGTACTGACTATACAATGTTTCTTTTTAATTATGATATTACAAACAATAACTTTAACTATGTAAATGGAGCAGACCATAATTATCCGCTTGTGTACACACATGGCTGTATATGCGGCGATTTTTCAGCAGATGATTGTATAGCCGAAGAGATGCTTAAAATAAACAATTTTGCTGCCGGATTTATTGGAAATTCCCGATACGGTTGGTTCAATGAAGGGCAAACTGAGGGACCATCAACGCATATTCATCGTGAATTTATGAATGCCTTGTATGCAGAGAAACAAAACAATATAGGAACAGCACACATGAGATCAAAATATGAAACCGCGCAATGGGTGAATGCTCCAAATCAGCATGAGGAAGGAGCAATACGTTGGTGTTTTTACGATTGCAATGTCCTGTCAGACCCCACATTGCCTATTTGGACAGATACTCCGACGGATATTCAAGTAAATTATTTAAAAAATATAGCTCCAAACATACCATACAAAATTAGTATAAGTAGTGTAGATGCACCCTTGAGCGGAGTAAATTGTGTGGTTTTTCAAAATGATAAAATAATAGGTAGTGCAAAAACTAATGAAAACGGTATAGCACAAATAAATATTGATGCCCAAACTGCAAATCCGGGGGCTGCCAAATTAATTATAACAGGTTATAACATACTCAAAACCGTATACGATATAAATGTAGTAAACAATCCTGCAACATTCATAAATATAAGTAATTACACTATAAACGATTACAACAATAACGGTCAGGTGGACAATAATGAATCGCAGACTTTTAACATGACTTTTGAAAATCTGGGTAGTCAAAATACAGAAGATTGCAGAGCAACCATAGGAACAGATGACGAATATGTTATGTTGCCGTATTGTTTTGCCAATTTGGGAACTATACCGGCGGGTGGTTCGGTTTATTCCGAGAACGAACTGTGTTTAGATGTGAAAAACTATGTCCCCGACCAACATATAGTTTTGCTTACGGTAAATACCAGATGCAATCAAAGCTTACACGAACAAAATATTAGTATGAAAATAAATGCCCCTGTATTAAACATAAAATTATTAAGCATAACAGAAACGAGCGGAAACAGTAACGGCGTATTTGAGCCCGGCGAAACAGCAAATTTTATTTTTGAAGTAAAAAATACCGGACACAGCAGCTCGCCCGAATGTAATGCATCATTAATTAATACCGACGGGAAAATAAACATAATAGATAACACCGTAGATATTGGTTTTGTTGAGGCTCAAAGCCAAAAAGAAGTAATATTTTCAGTAACTGCTTCGGAAAATATGCAAATAGGCGAAAATTACGACATTGAGTTTGATTTAGAGGCAGGCGAATACAGTAAAGAGCTTCAATACAATTTAATAATGAATAATGTTGTTGAAGATTTTGAAACCAATGATTTTTCTTCTTTCAACTGGCAATTTAACGGAAGCGCGCAATGGACTATAACCCAAGATGAAAGCAATACGGGAACATATTCGGCTGTTTCAGGAGATATTGGCATGGGAGAAACTTCGGCTTTGTCAATTGATATATCATCAGCACGAAATGACGAGGTCTCTTTTTATAAAAAAGTATCAAGTGAAGAGTATGTTGATTTTTTAAATTTTTATATAGATGATGTGCTTAAAGGACAATGGTCAGGCGATATTGCTTGGACTAAAGAAACATTTCCTATTACGGCAGGGCAGCACAATTTGAAATGGGTATACAGTAAAGATTTTTTGGGTCAGGAAGAGTCCGAAGATAAAGCATGGATAGACGATATATCATTTCCGCTGTGGGGCAATACAGTGTCGGTACACGATATTGATGAAATAAAAAATGCACAAATAAATTGCTATCCAAATCCTTTTGTTTCGTCAATAAATTTTAGTTATAACTTGAAAAACAATGCCAAAGTAATGCTCGAAATTTTTAATACCAACGGTACAAAAGAAATTAAAATAGAAGAATATCAGCCGGCTGGACAAAATAAAATTACTTGTCCGAAAGCATCGCAATTGCCTCCCGGAATTTATATCTGGCGATTGATAACAGATGAAAACGTTAATACAGGAAAAATTATAAAAACAAACTAAAATACTGATAATTAGACAGTTATAGGGTGGTTTTGCAGTCTCGTAAAGCGCTGATTATCAGACATTTTTTTTTAAGTAATAAATTATTTAAAAACATTTTAATTACAAAAACATGAGAAAAACACTATTTTTGTTTGCAGCTGTTATTATTTCAATAAGTTGCAACGACACGTCAAACAACGCCGCATCCGGTTTAAATGCCGAAGAAACAGTAAAAGAATTTGTTAAGCTACTTGGCGACCAAAAGTATAAAGATGCTTACGATTTAACTAAAAATCCCAAGTGGGGCGATTACTCTAAGTTTAGTTCAAAGAAAGCTTTTGGGGCGATAAATAAAACAACGATTTACGAAACAAAAACGGAAAAAAACTCAGACCAAAAAGCTACAATCTATGCCGATGTAAAATATTTTGATAATGTAAACGGAACAAATCGATTTAAGCAATATTTTTACTTACAAAAAAAAGACGAAAATTGGAAAATAATTGATATGAAATTGGCAGAAAATTCTTCAGGTAAATCTAATAAAAAAATATCACTACCTACGAAAGGAGTTTATACCAATGGCACTATTTTTTTCATAGTAAATTCAACAAAAAACAATAAAATAAAAGGTACTTTGTTCAATAGAGAAAATTGGTTTTATGCCCCTAAACTTGAGTTGTCTTTAAATAATAAAAAAAGTTTGGTGAAAAAAATAGAAAGCAAATATGAGTGCGATATACCAAGTTGTGAGGTTGAATTTATTTTCGACAAAAATTCAATAACTTTAAAAAGTAAATCGGATGGTTTTGGGAAAAAATCAGTACTAAAAAAATCAAATAAATACAAAACACCGAGTGTAGGCACTTATGAGTACGAACAAGGCGAATATTACGGAACTTTAGAAATAAATGAAGTTGATAAAGATGCTAATGTATTTTTCAATATGTATGTAGGAAAAGGCGCAGCATGTACGGGAGATTTAAGCGAATTACACAAGGCGACAGGTATCAATGGAGTTTATATTTACGAAGGCGAAGAAGAAGACGGAGATGATGCGTGTACACTTTTTATGACTTTCACAGACTCTAAAGCTAAGGTTACAGAAATATCATGCTCCTTGTATCACGGTGCAAGTTGTGCATTTGGCGGAGAATTTCATAAAAAATAAACAAAATAACCTATTCTTTAGAAATTATCACAAGTAATTTTAAGCAGAAAACTGCAAAGTTAGATTTCAAAGATTTGCAGTTTTCTGTAAAATACTTCCAACTTCCCTCTTCCAACTTCCCTCTTCCAACTTCCCTCTTCCAACTTCCCTCTTCCAACTTCCAACTTAAACACATAAAAATATGAGAAATATTAAAATCATTGTAATTTTATTGTTAATTATTTTCAATATAAATTCCGACCTTATTGCACAAAAAAAATTTGGCTCGGAAGAAGCATCTTACACATTTGCTTTTAAAATAAACACAACCGCAGACGGGCAAACAGTAAAATGTGCTATAATAAATACAGGCGTAGCCGGCGGGAGAAAAATAAAATATATACCTGTGCGTTTGTGGGTGCGACAATTTTTGGGCTACGACAAAAGCAACGCCAATCCTGAGTGCGAGAACTTTGCAAAGAAATATGACGTATTCAAAGTACCCGATGAAGTGATTGAAATGGGCAAAGAAGAGATTGAAATATACTCAATAGCACGTACCGAGTCCATTCTTAGAAATTTGTGGCGATTGCGTTATCGCGAATATCCTTTTTTTCCTATACCTCAAAATGTGGGTAAAGGTTGGGCAGCGCACCCCGATAGCAATGTTTGTTGCGTTCCTTCAAACGAGCAATTTTTAATTTTAGAAAACTATGGAATAAAGAGAATGAACGATTTTTTTAAGGGCGAAAAAGCCTTCCGACTACTACGTGATATGCTCGACAAAAGTTGGCAGGCAAGATATGCCGGTAATGCTCAATCTTTGGAGTGAGTTTGGGAATATTTATTTTGAATTATATACACTTATTAAAGCGTTAACAATTAAAGTGTTGTATTATCTTGTTATTGTAAAATTCTATATATAAATTTTTACTGTTTATTTAGAATAGTTATAAATTTAATGTTTTATTTGGATTTTAGAGCATATCGTGCTAAATTAACAGCGCGTTTGGAAATGCTTTTTATGAACATAGTCTCTTAGTTAAAATGAAAAGAATAGTAAGATATTTTGGACTAATTTATTTATTATTTTTGTCATGCTCTGTTGGTGCGCAGGTTATTGTTACCGGTACAGTAGTTGATGAAACTAATGCTGCCATAGAATTTGCTAATGTCGTTTTGTTAAATTCACAAAACAATGTCGTTGCCGGTACAATCACTGACAAGAAAGGTTATTTTACAATAAAAACAGATAATTCGAAAAATCTTACCTTAAAAATTAGTTTTGTTGGATTTAAAAGTTACATAAAATCCCCCCATAGCTTTCGACACCTTTAGTACGTAGGCTAACGGATCAAGGAAAAAATATCTACCTTTGAGACTTTAACTATTGCTCTTTGCAAGA
>PDWI01008440.1_pt1 | contig 20458 bp, 14 predicted proteins | sample 1430891 | NCBI WGS metagenome assembly PDWI01 (sample SAMN01162508, study PRJNA174530) | Oral metagenome, whole genome shotgun sequencing project. | biome: Marine environment; feature: Marine mammal; material: Swab sample of the gingival sulcus; isolation source: swab sample of gingival sulcus... | reverse complement strand
ACTAGAGAGATTTCAGGTCGCAGTGTACTAAAAAACGTACATAAGACTTGGAAGCTCTCGTATTCCTAAATAAATATGGGAGTTATCGGCTGTTTACATAACGCGTGTTCTTCCTAGGTATACTATCCCCTTCCCACTATCAACAGTTACAGTCTGACCTTCATCTAAAACTTCAAAGGCATTTGTAGCTCCTACAACTGTAGGTATTCCAACGTTTAAAGCTACTATAGCGGCGTGGGATGTTATACCGCCTTCAACAATTATCATCGCCGCTGCCCTTTCTATCGCATTTATAGCCCTTTTGTCGGTAAACGGACAAACCATTATATCGCCTTCTTCTACTATCTCATCTATCTTGTTTAGGTCTTTTACAAGCTTTATCTTGCCACTTACAACCTTTTTCCCAATACCTACGGCTTTTATCAACATTTCTCCCACCAAATGAACCCTCATCATATTAGTAGCTCCAGATACTCCAACTGGAACTCCTGCAGTAAATACGACCATGTCTCCGGATTTTATAAGGTCGTATTTTTGCGCTTTGTCAAGGACCCCACTGAATACATCTTCTATGGAATCTCTATCTTCCATACTTATAGTCTCAACTCCCCAGACTATACTTAACCGCCTCCTAACTACATTCTTAGAACAAGCCGCAATTATCTTAGCCTTAGGTCTTAGAGAAGATATTTGCTTTGCGGTAAAGCCTGTAGCCGTTGCCGTTAATATAGCTGACGCACTTAAATCTTTTGAAGTTGTAACCGTTGCATGGGATACCGCAAAGGTAACATCTTTATGAACCTTTTCAGTTCTAGTTGCAAACATCCAATCGTAGTCAAGTGCCTTTTCTGTTTCTAGGGCTATCTTAGACATTACCTTTACAGCTAGTTCTGGATACTCACCTGAGGCTGTTTCTCCCGATAACATAATTGCATCTGTGCCGTCAAATATAGCATTGGCAACATCTGTAGATTCCGCCCTAGTAGGTCTAGGGTTCCTGATCATAGAATCTAACATCTGTGTTGCTATTACAACTGGTTTTTGAGCCATATTACACTTGTGTATTATGTCTTTTTGGACTATTGGAATCGTCTCTATAGGAATTTCAACCCCAAGGTCTCCCCTTGCAACCATTATACCATCTGAAACCCTTATAATTTCATCTATGTTTTCAACTCCTTCAGCGTTTTCTATCTTTGATATAATGTGGATAGATCCTGCATTATTCTGTTCTAAAACCGCTCTTATAGCCAAAACGTCATTAGCAGTTCTTATAAAAGATGCAGCTATAAAATCCACTCCATTTTTTATCCCAAATTCTATATCAGATATATCTTTTTCAGTAAGCGATGGAAGCTTAACTTTTACCCCTGGGACGTTTACTCCCTTGTAGTCTTTTATTATACCGTCGTTCAAGACCTTACACACTATGTCAGTAGAATCCTTTATTTCTAAAACTTCCATACCTACCAAACCATCGTCAATCAAAATCTTATCTCCAGGATTTACATCATTTGGAAGTTCGCTGTAGCTTATGGAACATAAGTCATCAGTTCCAATTACATCCCTAGTGGTTAGGGTAAAGGTCTTTCCCGTTTCAAGCTCTACAAAGTCTTTATCAAAGGTGCCAGTTCTTATCTCTGGACCCTTAGTATCTAGCATTATTGCAATTGGGAGCTTGAGTTCAGACCTAACGGCCTTTATCATATTTATGGTCTCTTGGTGACCGTCGTGATCTCCGTGAGAAAAATTCAGTCTGGCTATATTTAGCCCTGCGTCAATAAGCTTTTTAAATACGCCTTCTTTATTGCTAGCTGGACCTAGGGTACATACTATCTTAGTCTTTTTCATAATAAATTTCCTCACTTTCTATATCGAGAGTATATCAGATAATTTGAACAAGTCATTTTCTATGGTCTTCTTCATTTCTAAGGCTTCGTCTATGTCCATATCAAAGACATCGCTTCCGTCTATGCCAATAACCCTAGAGGTCCTCCCCTCAAGCAGGGTATTGATTGCATGAAATCCAAATCTTGAGGCAAGGTTCCTGTCAAAGGCTGTTGGTGATCCTCCCCTCTGCAAATGTCCAATTACAGTTATCCTAGTGGATATTGCAAGTTTTAGCTTTATGTAATTAGCCACATCATAGCCGCTCATAGCACCCTCAGATACTATTATAATGTGGTGTTTCTTACCTCTTTCCTTTCCTTCCTTTATTTTATCACAAAGGGCATCCATATCATACTTTACCTCAGGAATAATTATTCCATCAGCTCCACCTGCAAGCCCTGAATATACAGCAAGGTCTCCACAATGCCTACCCATAACCTCTATGATATTAGCCCTGTTATGAGATGAAGAGGTATCTCTTAGGTTTCCTATGGCGCTAACAACTGTATTTAATGCCGTATCAAAACCCAAGGTAAAATCGGTATACTGCAGGTCATTGTCAATGGTTGCCGGAATACCAACCGTCATTATACCCGCTTTAGAAAGTTTTTGTGCCCCCCTAAACGAACCATCACCACCTATCACTATAACGCCTTCTATCTTATGATCTTCAAGAACCTGAAGTGCCTTATTAAAACCATGTTCTTCTTTGAATTCTGGCGACCTTGAGGTTTGGAGTATAGTTCCACCTCGCTGGATAATGTCTCCAACAGATCTAAGGTCCATCTCCCTTATATCTCCAGTAATAAGACCACTATACCCCCGCATAGCAGCCATTACTTCCATATTATTATAGATCCCGACTCTAACACAGGCTCTTATAGCTGCGTTCATACCAGGAGCATCACCACCACTAGTCAAAATAAGGATCCTCTTCATAAAAATTCCTTCCTTTCCAAATTATATAAAAACTCGATTATTTAACCACAACATTTTCTCGACCATACCTCCGAACCAAGATGCTCTCAGTGTAATGGTCAAAGTATATTCTATCAGTATATCGTCTGGTTTTGTTTTCATTTGCATCAAAGACATATAGTTTATACCCATCACTTGACTTAGATAGCCCTTCAATATATTTTTTTTCTTCTGAATCAAAACTTTCCATACGTATATAAACTGAATCATGATTCTTTGATGAGGCGTAAAATAAATCTAATCCCCCCATAAGTTCTAGTTTAGAACGCTCAAGATAGGTATCATCATATTCCTCTAGCATTATGATATCTAACTCCGGCTGAAGATTCTCCCCTCCACCCATATCAATAAGGCTTAACTGTGATTCAGAATGCCATCTACCATAGGGGTGAGCTATATCAAACATCTTTTCAAAGTTTTCAACCATCGTAGCTGCATTAAATTCAAAACAGTCCATAGCACCTGATAAAATGAGGGCTTCTGCTGATTTTTTATTTATAGAATTTCTATCTATTGCCCTGTAAAAATCCATTAAAGCATCTGGAAACTCAGACCCTTGTAGAGATTCTATATCCTTTATCAACTTTGAGCCAATGTGTTTTATAGCAGAGAGCCCAAATCTTATAGAATTTCCCTCTACAGTAAAACGCCCCTTGCTCTTTGTGACTGATGGAGCGAGAACGTGTATCCCCATTTTGTTAGCATCTCCAACATACTTTGCGACGCTCTTTTGTGACCCCGATACCGATGTAAGTAACGATGCCATATATTCCAAAGTGTAGTTAGCCTTTAAGTAAGCTGTCTGGTAAGCTATTACGGCATAGGCAGCAGCATGGGATTTGTTAAATGCGTACTTTGCAAATTCTACCATATCATCGTATATTTTAACACAAATATCTTCTGGTACACCATTTGCCAATGCACCAGAAACGCCCTCTTCAGGTATTCCATATATAAAATTATGACGTTCTCTCTGCATTATATCTAACTTTTTCTTAGACATTGCACGCCTTATCATATCAGACCTAGCGTAGCTAAATCCAGCTAGATCCCTAACTATCTGCATTACCTGTTCTTGATAGACTATGCAACCAGAGGTAGGTTCTAAAATAGGTTTTAAAAGTGGATGCAGGTATTTAGTCTTTGAAGGTGAGTTTCTATTTTCTATGAATAAGGGGATTGATTCCATAGGACCTGGCCTGTATAGCGAAATTCCAACTATTATATCCTCTAAACATCTAGGCTTAAGTGCAGTTAAAAACCTAAGCATCCCAGAAGATTCTAGCTGAAATACACCTAGGGTGTTTGCACTTGAAAGCAGGTTGTAAGTCTTTTGATCATTGTAATCAATGTCGCCAAGGGAAAAATCTACCCTCCTAGTCTCTTTTATCATTTCTATTGTATTGCTTATCAAGGATAGATATCTAAGACCTAAAAAATCCATCTTTAAAAGTCCTAATTTTTCCAATACCTCCATATCATACTGGGTACAAGTCTGAGGACCCTTTACAATTGTTGGCACAATGTCCGTCATCTCGGTCTTTGATATCACTACTCCAGCAGCGTGGGTAGAAGTATGTCTAGGCAAGCCTTCCAAACGCCTTGCTACCTCAAAAACCTCTCTATTTAGGGATGAACTGTTGCATATTCGCTTAAATTCGTTAGAGTTTTTAATGGCATAATCCAAAGTGACATCAAGTTGGGATGGGATTGCCTTTGCCATCGCGTCTACATTAGCCAAAGGAAGTCCTAATACTCTTCCAACATCTCTTATGACCGCCCTAGCGCTTAAAGTTCCAAAGGAGATTATTTGAGAAACCCTATTACGACCATATTTTTCAGTAACGTAGTCTATTACCTCTGCACGCCTATCATCTTGGAAATCTATGTCTAGGTCGGGCATACTTATTCTTTGGGGATTCAAAAAGCGTTCAAAGATCAAATTATATTTTAATGGATCTATATCGGTTATGTTTAATGCATAGCAGGCTAATGATCCACCACCACTACCCCTTCCAGGACCTACCAATATTCCATTTGATTTGGCATAGTTCACAAAGTCTGCACAGATTAAAAAATAGTCATCAAAGCCCATCCCCTTTATTGTATCTAGTTCATAATTTAGCCTATCCAAGGCATCTTTGCGATAGGTTAATGCGTTTTCTCCATACCTGAATTTTAATCCTTCTAAACAAAGTTCCCTGAGATAATCAGACGCCTCCACTCCTTCTGGAAGGTCAAATTTTGGTAAGTAGTGCCTAGTGAAATCAAATTCAAACTGACATATTTCAGAAATCTTAGCCGTGTTTTCTAATGCAGATGGCAGGTCATAAAAGATGTCATTCATCTCCTTGGGAGACTTTAGGTAATAGTTATCACTGGGAAGTTTTTCCCTAGACTTATCCGACCTCTTAACCCCATCTCCAATACACTTCAAAACGTCTCTATAGGGGGCATCAGTCCTATTTAGATAATAGACTTCATTCGTTGCAACTAGTGGAATATTTACAGACTCTGAAAGTTTTATTTTTTTGTAATAAACTTTATCGTCATCTGAGTTTAGTCCCCTTGAAATTTGTATATACAAACTTTCTTTTGAAAAATGTTTTTTATATTTTTCAAGGTAAGATTTAGCCCTTTCGTACAGCCCCCTTTTTATCAATGAGTATAAATTTGAGCCTTGAAGACCTATAATAGCTACTAAACCATCAGAGTGGTCAAAGAAGTATTCCTCATCCACAAATGGCGATACTTCAGAATTTTCATAGCCTTCACTAACAAGCTTAACTAAATTTATATAACCTTTAGCACCTCTGCAATAACAGAGAACTGGGTCTCCTCCCACGGAAACTTGAGCACCTATTATAGGCTTTATTCCAGCTTTTTTCATAGAGTTATAAAATTTCACAGATGCAAAAAGATTCCCTTTATCGGTTATAGCTATTCTATCCATCCCCATATCGATTAGAGAATTCGATATGTCGCTTATCTTTACATAAGAGTCTAATAAGCTATATTCACTATGTAAATGTAGGTGGACAAAATCTTTCATCATCAATCCTCTCTGAGATAAAATAAATACCTTGTCATTTTATCACGAGCTAAGTTAGGCGTTCAAGCACACATAAAAATACTATAAAAAACTTAGTTTTATGACGATATTTTAAATTGCAAGATTATTATATTGGAGGACAGTTTTAATGAAAAAGTCAAAATTAGATTTAAAGAAAAATGTACCATATTTCTCATTTATTTTTATATCTATTTTGGCAATTTACTTTGTCTTTGCCATGCACACCATGGATATAAGAAATGATGCTCTATACAACAAAGCAATCGATGAAGAATATAAACTGATGAACACAAAAAAGTGCAGTATCGTGAACGAAATAACCAATTTAATATCAGACGTTACAATTACTAGAGACCACATAGAGGCTTCCCTTAACTCAAATACCCCAATTTCCAAAAACATTATTCTAAAAGAAACCTTGTTGAGTTTAGTGCAAAACAAACAATTCTATGACCATATCAGATATATAGACCAAAATGGCGAAGAGATTATAAGGGTAGCCTTAAGAGATGGCAAATCAATCCTAATAGAAAAAAACGAGCTACAAAATAAAAAAAATCGGTACTATTTTAAGACCACTATGGATCTTGATAGGGGACAAATCTACATATCTAAACTTGACCTAAATATAGAAAACGGAGAAATAGAGACCCCTAGAAAACCCATGATTAGGATATCTACAAAGGTATATGACAAAAACGGTAAATGTAAGGGGATGGTAATAGTCAACTACAAGGCCCAGATTCTTTTAGATAATTTTAAAAATATTTCAAAATCTGGAACGGGTTATTCTTACCTACTCAACGAGGAAGGCTACTGGATATCAAACATAAAGGATGAGGATACTGAATTCGCATTTATGTTTGACGACAAAAAAGATATAACATTTCAAAATATAGATAGTGATGCCTGGGATAATATAAAGGGCAGGGAAAGCACAATTTATAAAAACAGTGAAAATATTTATATAGCATCTGCAATAAGTCTATTTGAAGAAAAGGCCTCAATAAATGATATTCCAATGAAAGATATAAAATTGGATGCTGGAAAATATTACGTTGTAACCCATATAGACAAAAAAAACAATAGAAGGTTATTCCCATATTCAATACCTGAAAAGCTCTTACAAATAACAGAGGACAGCTGTTTTTACATAATCGCCATTTTTATATTTTCAGTCATTTTGAGCGTTTTTATACAGATTAGCAAATCCCAAAGAGAAAAGATAAAATTTTTCTCTGAATACGACGCCCTAACCTTAGCCTATAATAGAAGAGCTGGACTTCAAAAGCTAGAAAGTCTGGTTGCTTTAAATAATAGAACTTCTAACACTATTTGTATATCCTTTATAGATATCAACGACCTAAAACTTGTAAATGACGTTTTAGGTCACAAACACGGCGACAATTTAATAAGTGAAACCGCAAAGTGTATAAGGGAAAGTATAAGGAACACCGACTTCTTGATAAGATACGGTGGAGACGAATTTATACTAGTTCTATACAACACAAACTACGAACAAGAAAAGGTAGTTTGGAATAGGATAATCCAAAAATTAAATAAAAAGAACGAAAATGAAGAACAACCCTACAACATAAATATAAGCCATGGATTATCTTTAATAGAAGGGGGAAATCTACATACAGATATTAAAAAACATATATCAGAAGCTGATAAAAATATGTATCTTGAAAAACAGGTTGTTAAAAAGAACACTGTAACGTTAAAAAACATTTAAAAACCCTTAGTTCATCGCAACTAAGGGTTTTTATTATTCTTTATAAAATAAATCCCGTTATTCTCAGACTGTCGAAAACGCCTTAGTTCTAAGAACTAGAGAGAGTTCAGGTCGCAGTGTACTAAAAACGTACATAAGAGTTGAACTCTCTCGTATTCCTCAAGAAATCAGGTGTTTTCGACAGTCTGATTTTATAGTTCTATATCAAGATATACAGGACAGTGATCAGAGCCCATAATATCGTGGTGTATATCAACTGAATTTATTTTGTCCTTGATGTCATCAGTGGTCAAAAAATAATCTATCCTCCAGCCCACATTCCTAGGTCTCGCTCTAGTTCTATACGACCACCAGGAGTAACGCTCTGTTACATCTGGATACACAAACCTAAAGGTATCTATAAACCCAGATTCCAATAGAGTTGTCATCTTAGCCCTCTCCTCATCTGAGAAACCAGGATTAAAATGGTTGGTGTCAGGATTTGAAAGGTCTATCTCCTTGTGTGCCACATTCAAATCTCCGCAAACAATAACCGGTTTTTCTTCCCATAATCCCAGCAAAAACTTTCTAAAATCGTCCTCCCAAACCTCTCTATATGGCAATCTAGCGAGCTTGGTCTTAGAGTTTGGCGTATATACATTAACTAAGAAAAAGTTTTCAAACTCTAGGGTTATGACCCTGCCCTCCATATCGTGTTCTTCTATGCCAATACCATAGGAGGCATTTAAGGGTTTATGTTTTGTAAAGATCGCAGTTCCAGAGTACCCTTTTTTTACAGCTTGGTTCCAGTACTGATGGTAACCCTCAAGCTCTATTTCCACCTGTCCAACCTGGCACTTTGTCTCCTGCAGGCAAAATATATCTGCATCTATTTCATTAAAATAATCCAGAAAACCTTTTTTTAAAGCCGCCCTTATACCATTGACATTCCACGACACAAGTCTCATATTTGAATACTCCTCTCAATTTAAGTTTAATTAAAATTCAAACTGCTTAAAAACCTTTTCTAAGTCATCACGCAAGTTACCTATTAAATTATAATCCTCAATATCATCTGGACTAACCCAGGCGTAGTCTATATGTTCTTCTGAAAGCTTTATAACTGGCGAAGATACACGGCAGGTGTAGGTTATACCAACGATTTCTCCATCCTTGCGCTTTACATGCCACACCACTGAAGGTCTTAAATCAAACGGAACTACACCTATCTCCTCACATATTTCACGTAATATTGCGTCCCTTGGAGCCTCTCCTATATCGACACCGCCACCAGGAAGTTCCCACAGATTTTGAACTGCCTTGCCCTCCCTATTAGACCTCTTTACCAACAAAAAAGTGCCATTAAAAATCAAGACAGCTTTAACAGTAATATGATATGAACCGTATGTTGCCATACTAATCTCCTGACTTTTATGGTATTAGTTAAATTCTGATTGATACTAAAAATTATACCAAAAAGAATCTAATCAAGGTAGTATTTTGTTTTATTTTTCTTGAAACTAATTCCTGTAAGTAATATACTGTTTATAGTTTAAATTTGGACAATACAAGAGGTGATAAAATGATATTTTTAGCTAGCGCAACAGATTACAGCATAACACTCAATATCCAAGATTTTCTGTGGGGATTATTGATACTCAGTTTAGTAATATTAGTATTTTTTATAATTTTGATGATAGCAAAGGTCATACAAAACCTGTCAACAGCCCATAAAATACTAAAATTAAACAAAGACTACATAGACAAAATCATAAAGAACGCCGCAAGTATATCTGAAAACGCAGACAGCATCTCGGGCGACGTATCGCATATATCCAGTTCTCTACTACCAACGGTTGACAACATAACAGATACTACCGAAAGCATAACCAAGACGTTTAAGGAAAACAATCCTATAAATGAAATTATAACTAAGGTATATAAAACCCTAAACAATGTAAATAAAGTGGTTTCTGCAGTAAAAAATAAACAAGATAAAAAAGCCGATAAGAAATGCTGTAAAAATTCAGAAGAAGAATAATTGTTTTAACAGAATATGAAAATAGCTCTTATACAGTCCAAGGTTCTTGGTTCTACTTTTGAAAACATAGCAGCCGCTAAGGTTAAGGTTGCCGAGGCAAAGAGATCCGGAGCAAAACTAGCAGTTCTGCCCGAGATGTTTTCGTGTCCCTATCAAACCGACTTGTTCAGACCCAACGCCTTTCGAGAAGGTTCTGATAAATATAAAGCTATTCAAGATATAGCAGTTGAAAATTCAATATACCTAGTAGCCGGAACAGTTCCTGAAATCTCTAAGGATTCAAAGGTTTACAATACTTCTTACGCCTTTTCTCCAGATGGTTCCCTAATAGCAAAACACAGAAAGGCACACCTATTTGACATAGATGTCGAGGGAGGTATTTCTTTTAAAGAATCTGAAACCCTTAGTCCTGGAACAAACATAACTGTATTTGAAACAGAATACGCCAAGATAGGTCTTTGCATCTGTTACGATATAAGGTTTCCAGAACTATCAAAGCTAATGGTAGATAAGGGGGCAGAAATAATAATTGTACCAGCTGCCTTTAACATGACCACTGGACCAGCTCACTGGGAATTAACCTTTAGGGCTAGGGCGCTTGACAACCAAGTTTATACAATAGGATGCGCCCCAGCAAGGGATTTATCAGCCTCCTATCATTCATACGGAAATTCTATAGTCTGCTCTCCTTGGGGAGAAGTGGTTGCAAGATTAGATGAAAAAGAAGGCATACTATACGCTGATATAGATCTTGATTACATCAAAAAAGTGCGTTCAGAACTCCCCTTGCTAAAACATAGAAGGGATGACCTTTACGCACTTATCGAAAAATAATCAGACTGTCGAAAAACCCCTGATTTCTTGAGGAATACGCAAAATTCAGTCTCTTATGTACGCTTTTTAGTACACTGCGAGCCTAAATTTTGCTAGTTCCTAGAAATCAGACGTTTTCGATAGTCTGGTGTTTTCGACAGTCTGTATATAATTGATTTTAGTCTAGAATTACCCTAAAGAATATTTTTTTACCCTTTCTGAGAACTGCAAAGCCATCTTCAAAGTCATCGTCACTGAGTTTGTAAAAACCATCAGTGATTTTTTGGTCGTTTAGGCTTATTCCATTTTGAGCCATTAACCTTCTACCCTCGCCCTTGCTCTTTGTAAGCCCCATAGCCATCAATAAGTCTGCAAGTTCCATTCCACCTTCATAATCAGATCTAGCTAGCTTGAATTCTGGCATACTTTCCTCATCTCTGGAGCCACCAAAAACTCCTCTAGCCCGATTCTGAACGTCTATGGCAACTTCCTCTCCATGAACCCTCTTGGTGAGGTCAAATGCCAATAGTTCCTTAATTGGGTTTAGCTCCTGACCCTCAAGCTTTTCGTACTCAGCAATTTCTTCCATAGGAATAAAGGTCAACCTCTTTAGTAGTGGAATTACGTCAGAATCCGCCCTATTCCTAAAATGTTGGTAGAAGTCATAAGGAGATGTCTTTTCAGGATCAAGATAAATAGCTCCACCTGCGGTCTTTCCCATCTTTTCTCCACTTGGAAGAGTCAATAGTTCAAGGGTTAATCCAAAGGCTGGAGCCTTTTCCTTTCTTCTGATAAGATCAGCTCCTGCAATTATATTAGACCATTGGTCATTTCCACCCATTTGTAGGGTACAACCGTATTTTTGATATAACACCAAAAAGTCGTAAGACTGCATTATCATATAGTTAAATTCAAAGAAACTAAGACCTCTTTCCATTCTGTTTTTATAGCATTCTGCGGTGAGCATCCTATTTACAGAAAAATGAACTCCTATATCCCTTATAAAGTCGACATAGTTGAGCCCTAAGAGCCAATTGGCGTTATCGTCCATATAGCCCTTTCCGTCCTCTATTGTCAAAAATCTAGATATTTGTTTCCTAAAAACAGCTGAATTTTTCTGTATTGTTTCAAGGGTCATCATCTTTCTCATATCAGTCCTATCAGATGGGTCTCCTATCATCGTTGTTCCGCCACCTATAAGGACTATAGGTATGTGTCCTCCCCTTTGCATATGAGCCATAGCCATTATTGGGACTAGGTGTCCAGCTGTAAGGCTGTCAGAAGTAGCATCAAATCCCACATAATAAGTTACGGGACCCTTGCTCATCGCTTCTTTTATTTCGTCTTCATGGGTAAGTTGAGCTATAAAACCCCTGTCCTGTAGTTCTTTAAATGCATCCATCTTCATACTCCTTTGTGACAAACTTCAATAAACAATACAGTATTTTAACAAATGAAAAAGCCAAATACAAGAATTATTTGAGAATTTCACAAACTTATCAAGCAAAATTCCGAAGGAGTGTAGTAACTACTCGACTGAGGGATTTGTGCGTAGATAAGGAAGTGAAAACTCAAAAAAACAAGTAATTTTGAGGAGGGCGAGTGCCACTAGTACAAACGCTTCTAGGCTACAATTTCACCAGCGAAAATTAAAGGGATATTTTTATCTGATGGGTATATCTTCTGAACCATGTTAATTGTCTCTTAGCATAGCGTCTGCTATTTCGCTTTATAAGTTCAGCCATCTCGTCAAAATCCACCTTGCCATCAAGGTATAATAAAACCTCTTTGTATCCTATAGCCTGCATAGACTGTACATTTCTATCTAATCCAGAAGCTAGGATGTCCTTTACTTCTTCCACCAGCCCAGAATCAAGCATCATATCCACTCGCCTATTTATTCTATCGTATAGGATTTCCCTATCCCTATCTAAAACTATCAATCTAGTATCATATTGCGATGACTTCCTTTCACTCTTATCAAAGGATTTCAGAGACCCAGTTTCTTCAATCACTTCAAGCATCCTAGCCATACGCCTTACATTTCCCGCATCATCCGAACTCAACTCAACTCCCTTTTTAGTCAAAATTCGAGAAAGCTCTTCTGAACTCATATTAGAATATTCAGACCTACTTTTTGTTCTTCCCTCGGCGTTTTGGAAGTCCATATCATACAAAAGACTGTGAATATACAGCCCTGTTCCCCCACAGACTACTGGAACCTTTCCACGAGACAATATGTCTGAAATAACATTTCCTGCATCACGCCTATACTCGTAAACAGAATAGCTGGCTGATGGATCTAGAAAGTCAATCATATGGTGTTTGACCTTAGCCCGCTCTTCCAAAGTAGGTTTAGCAGTACCTATTTCAAGGTCCTTATATATCTGCATAGAATCTGCAGAAACTACTTCTCCATTTACTTTTTTAGCTAGATCTATGGCGTAGCTGGTCTTTCCAACCGCAGTTGGACCTGCAACTATGATTATATGTGGAAGTTCAATAGCCATTAAACTATCCTCTTAAATATCTTATCAAAATCCTTGCGTTTTAATTCTATTGTAGCTGGACGACCATGGGGGCAAGAATGAGGATTGTCACAGTTATAAAGCATCCTTAATAAGTCCCTCATCTGAACTTCATTTAAGACATCTCCAGACTTTATCGCAGACTTGCACGACTTCATTATTATTGCATCTAAGAAACCCTTGTGGTAAGCCTTATTCCCATTCTTTGTATAGGATTCAACTATTAATTTAATCTCATCTTCAGATATAGGGGTGCCAAAAATTGGAACACTCTTTATAAGCCAGGTCGTTTCATCACGCCTTTCGAGTATAATTCCCATATTTTCAAATAACCCCATAGCTCCCTCTAGCGTATCTAGTTCTGCAGGGTTTCCAATATATACAATGGGTTCTATAAGAAGTTGACTCTCAACTCCCTTTTCTTCAAAATTTTTGTAAAAGCGTTCAAAAAGAACCCTTTCATGGGCGGCGTGTTGGTCTATAACAAACGCGGTATCCCCAGATTCGCAGATTATAAAAGTCTTAAATAATTGACCTACAATACTTATGTTTTCGGGGTCTAATAAGGGTTTATCTTGAGAAGATTCCCTTAAATTGGTTTCAAACCTATCTACAAATGAACGAAAGTCACTTACCCCATCGCCCTCAGAAACTAAATCTTTTCCTAGATCTTCCTCATCGGATCCTTCTGTAAATTCAAAGTCTTTGTAAAAACTATCAGAAGATAAAATTTCTTTGTCAACGGCTACCAAATGATCATCTTGTACTGAAAAGCTAGTTTCAGAATCTTGTTTCTTAGCATGAGAAGGGGGTGCATCTTCTTGCTGGTAGACAGGGGTAGGGTTTTGTATTTCTGTTTTTTTGTCTATCAAGTCCGTAAGATATATTTGTTCTGCGCTCTTAGATTCAAATTCATCAAATAATTTAGGGCTTTTATGTGGAAGAACAGTCTCCGAAATATCTACGGGCCTAGAAGCTTGCTGTCTTATGAGGGCATTTCGTACAGTGTTATACAAGAGGGATTCCAAGATATCTTCCCTTACAAATTTTAATTCAAGCTTCTGTGGATGGATATTTACATCAACCATGTTAGGAGGTAGGTCTATTACTACCACGTACGCCTGATGGCGATGCTTCATGATAAACCCGTGATAGGCTTCGTCTAAAATTTTCTTTATGAGAGGAGATTCAACAACCCTCCCATTGACTATCACAAACTGGTATGCCTTGTTCCCCCTATTGTACTCTTGCTTTGCTATGAAGCCAGATATTTTTACATCATTAGCAGCTGCGTCTATTGGAACCAAGGCATTTGAAAACTCGCGCCCATAAATTCTGCCAATAGTATCCTTTAAATCTCCATTTCCAAGACTGGAAAATACATCTTTACCATCAAAGGTTAAGGTAAATGAAATATCTGGTCTAGACATCGCTATTTTCCCTAAGATAGATGTTATTTTAGCCTTTTCAGTTGAGGAAGATTTCATAAACTTATACCGTACTGGGGTGTTATAAAATAGGTCAGATACACTAAAACTGGTTCCAAGGTTTCCCGCACTATCTTCTAAGGACTGAACCCTCCCATTGTAGTATAGAGCCCTCTTGCCTAAAGCTTCAGATTCCGTTCTAGTTATAACTTGAATTTTGGATACAGAAGCTATACTGGCTAGGGCTTCCCCTCTAAATCCAAGCGAGTTTATATTGTAGACGTCTTCTATGTTTTTAACCTTACTTGTGGCATTTCTTTCAAACAAGAGTTCTATATCTTCTGAAGCAATTCCATGACCATCATCTCGTACCCTAATTAAATCCTTGCCTGCATTTTCAACTTCTACAAAAATTTTCTTTGCACCAGCATCTATTGAATTTTCAACGAGTTCTTTTACAACCGAGGCAGGTCTCTCTACAACTTCGCCTGCCGCTATCTGATTGCTAACCTCAGGGGGAAGTTTTATAATCACCTACATACCCTCCTTTAACCTATTTGCAATTACCTTTATCCTCTGTAATTCCTGTAGAGCTTCTAATGGTGTTGTGGAATTAACGTCTAGGGAATTTACAGCATCTAATAGTTCTGAATAATCTATGGTATTTTCCTCTGGTTCTTCTCTTTCTAAATTATCAACATCAATTGGGGTCTTTACAATATCAGAAGATTCTAACTTCCTAAGTATTGATTTTGCCCTCTTTATAACCTCATTAGGAAGTCCAGCAAGTTTTGCAACCTGAACCCCAAAGCTCTTATTGGCACTTCCCCTCTCTAATCTTCTCATAAAAATTATGTTGTCGTTTTTTTCTACCGCAGATATTCTGTAGTTAGTTATGCTTGGGACTATGTTTTCTAATTCTGTCATCTCATGGTAGTGGGTTGCAAAGAGGGATCTAGCGTGTATCCTATTAGCCATATACTCTGCGGAACTCCAAGCTATGCTAAGTCCATCGTAGGTTGCAGTCCCCCTCCCTATCTCGTCTAATATGATAAGAGACTTAGGGCTTGCGTGGTTCAATATATTGGCTAATTCAAGCATCTCGACCATAAAGGTAGACTGTGCCCTATATAAGTCATCAGAAGCGCCAACCCTAGTAAATATCCTATCAGCTATCCCAATCTTGGCAGATTCAGCTGGGACAAAACAACCTATCTGAGCCATCAAACATATAAGGGCAACCTGCCTAAGATAGGTAGACTTACCAGCCATGTTAGGTCCAGTTATTATAAGGCAGGTATTATCCATACCGCCTATAAAAGCGTCATTTGGAACAAATTCTCCCCTTGGAACTATCTGTTCTACTACGGGGTGACGACCGGAAACTATATTTATTTCTGAACCTAAGTTTACCTCTGGTCTAGTATAAGAATTCTTTTCACTGACCTCTGCAAAACTCGCTAAAACATCTATTTCTGCAACCTTTGTAGACATCCTTCCAATTGGTTCTGACTTAGATAAGACTGTCTCTCTTAATTCTTCAAAAAGTTTATATTCAAGAGCTTGGGATCTTTCCCTTGCACCTAATATTCTATCTTCAAACTCCTTCAGCGAAGGCAAAATATACCTTTCAGAATTTACTAAGGTCTGTTTCCTGACATATTCTTCTGGAACATTTTGAACCTGCCCCTTGCTGACTTCTACGTAATAACCAAAGACCTTGTTAAAACCGACCTTAAGATTCTTTATTCCGGTCTTATTTTTCTCTGCGACTTCTATTTCTTTAATCTTTGATTCCGCATTATAGATTAAGTCCCTGAGTTCGTCTAATTCATCACTGTATCCACTTCTTATAAAACCGGCAGATCTTATAGAGGCTGGAGGATCATCATCTATTGCAGAATTTAATAAATTACAAAGGTCAGATAGATCATCGTATTTTTCAACTATCCTGCTCAAAGAATTATCCTTATCAAGGGGGTTAAAGTCTCCTATCAGTGTCCTTATAACTGGAAGAACCTCAAAAGAAGTTCTAAGAGCTACTATATCCCTTGGGTTTACACTTCCCAAAACGCACTTAGTCATTATCCTTTCAAAGTCGTAAATTTCATCAAGCATATCCCTGAGCTGACTTCTTATAAGAACTTCATGCTTTAGGTATTCAACAGCTCCTTGCCTGAGCTCTATTTCATCTAAATCCGTTAGAGGAGACTGTATCCAACGCTTTAAGAGTCTAGCTCCCATTGCGGTCTTGGTTTTATCCAAAACTCCTATCAAGCTTCCCGCCCTCTCACCAGTCCTCATAGACCTTGTCAGCTCAAGATTTTGAACTGTAAAAGAATCTAAATGCATGCTGTATCCAACGTGTTCTACAGTTATCTTTTTTATATGGGGAAGTTCCGTCCTCTGAGTCATCTCTAAGTAGTCTAACAAAGAGCCTACAGATTCTACAGACGAAGGACTATTTTCGTCAATCCCATACCCATCTAACGAAGATATAGAAAAAAACGACTTTATCTTCTCCAAAGAAAAATTAAGTGAACTTTTAGATCTTTGTTTTTTAGTGATTGTGCAATCAAAATTTACAGACCTAGTAAACTCAAGTAAACTTTCATAAACAGAATCTGAATCAGATACAAGAACTTCCTTTGCCTCTAATACGTATAGCGCATCCAAAAGTCCAGATTTATCTGCCCTTTCAAATAAGTTAAGTTTAAACAAACCGGTAGATATATCGCAGTACGCAAGTCCATAAGTTGAATCATCTTCAGATATAGACGCTAAATATGAATTCGAAGATTCAACCATCATTTCAGGATCAGTTACAGTTCCAGGGGTAATAAGCCTAGTGACAGCCCTTCTAACAAGCCCCTTAGCCTGCTTTGGATCTTCAATTTGATCGCAGATAGCAACCTTGTATCCAGCAGATACAAGCTTAGCAAGGTAGGTGTCCGCAGCGTGGAACGGAACACCGCAAAGAGGCGCGCTTTTACCACCTCCAGCATTCCTCCTAGTAAGCGCTATTCCAAGCGCTTTGCTTGCCTTTACCGCATCATCAAAAAACATTTCATAGAAATCTCCAAGCCTATAAAATAAAATATAGTCTTCATATTGGTCCTTGATTTCTTTGTATTGTTTCATCATAGGAGTTAGTTCAGACATTTATAATTTCCCCCAAAAGCGAAAACTTCTTGGCCTTTGTAATTTTAACGTCTACAAAGGTCCCAACCAAAGATTTAGGACCTTCAAATGACACTGTTCTCATACAAGCGCTTTTTCCAGTTAAAACCCCATCATTCCAAGAATCTGCCAGAATAACCATCTCATCTCCAAGCCTTGCTCTATTTTTTTCGATGACTATGGAATTCATTTCCGAGAGCATCCTTTCAAAGCGTTTGTGTTTTAAAGCTTCCGGAACTTGGTCTTTAAACTTAGCAGCTGGCGTTCCTTCTCTAGCAGAGTATATAAAGGTAAAGGCAGAGTCGTATCTCACTTCCTTGATAAGATCTATAAGCATATCAACATCTTCTTCAACTTCTCCTGGGAAGCCTATTATAATATCCGTAGATATTGAGATATTAGGGACTGCCTTTCTTAATTTTCTAACCAAATTTAAATAGTGTTCAACAGTATAACCTCTATTCATTCTCTTTAAAACCTTATCTGAACCGGCTTGCACTGGAAGGTGGAAGTACTTTTCTACCTTGTCGCATTCTGACATAGCAGATATTAAGTCATCTGATAAATCTTTGGGGTGAGAGGTCATAAACCTTATCCTAAACTTTCCAGGAATATCGTTTATATCCCTTAAAAGCCTGGAAAAGTTATATCCCTGATCAAGGTCTTCACTTGGAGACACAAAGCGTTTTCCATAAGAATTTACATTCTGCCCAAGAAGGTATATCTCTTTTACTCCATCAGCTATTAAAGTCCTTACTTCTGACAATATACTTTGAGGTAGTCTGCTCTTTTCACGCCCCCTCGTATAGGGCACAACACAGTATGTGCAATAGTTATTGCAACCATAGGTTATATTTACAAAAGCCTTATGCGGAATATTACGCCTAGCACCAAAACCCGCAAATATTTGCGGGCTATCACCTAATACAGATAGGTGTCTCCCTCCTTTTTCTAGGTGTTTTAGAAGTAGGTTTGGGAGTTCGTATATATTATGGGTACCAAAAACTATATCAACGATTGGATAAGACTTCTTTATAGTGTTAACTATGTGCTCCATCTGCATCATACAGCCACACACAGCTATTGTAAAATCTTTTTTCTTTGACTTTAGGTGTTTTAGAACCCCTAGATTCCCATAAAATCTGTTTTCTGCATTTTCCCTTATCGCACAGGTATTCATAACTATAAGGTTTGCCTCTTCTATAGAAGAGGCTCTAATATAACCACTCTCTTCTAGAATATAAGACATAGTTTCAGAATCGTGTTCGTTCATCTGACAACCATAAGTCCTAATATAGTAAGATTGTTTCTCATGCCCGTATTGTTCGGAACCCTCTAAAATCGACCTGAGTTGAAATATTGCCCTTTCAACTCGTGCGCGACTATTTATTTCACCTACAATCATTTAGACAATTCCCAAGAATCTGGGTCCACAGGAGAATAAAGCAAGGAGATTGCAGAAGGTCCCAAGTGAACACCTATGGTAGTTGACATATCACTAACTACAAAGTTTTTTATGCCAAATTGTTTTTCTAGAACAGACTTAGAAGTTGCAATTCCATCGTAGTTCATAAAATGACATATGTAAATCGTTTTATCAGAGTTATCATCTTTTTTTGAAAGTTCTTTTTTCAATTCCTGGGCAAAGAATTTATAAAACTTCTTTATCCCCCTAACCTTACCAACGCTAACTAGGTCACCATCTATCAGCCTCAAAACAGGCTTGACATTTAACATATTAGCCATCACAGCTTTGGCGTTAGAAAGCCTTCCACCCTTTATAAGATAATATAGGTCCTCAACACTCGCAAATAATAATATCTCTTCCCTAAAATACTCAAGATACTTCACAATATCTTCAACCGTAGCTCCTCTATCTCTGAGCTTAATGGCATCTAATATAAAACACTGTATTCCATCCAGCGCAAGTTTTGTGTCTACAACATGAAGTTTGTATTCTGGATATTCTTCAAGTATTTCCCTAGCTACAAGGGTTGCACTCTGATAGTTTCCGGATATCCCTCCAGAAAATGAAAAGTAAACAACCTCATCACCAGTTTGAGCATATTTTATAAAAACATCATAAAACTGCTTGTAAGTGCACTGGAAGGTCTTAACGTCTCTTTCCTCCTTCATAGCATTGGACAAATGTTCCAAGTCTATGTCTACACCATCTAAATACGAATTTTCATCTATGGAAATACCTATTGGTATCATATCTAATTTTAGTCTAGCTACCTGTGATGCGTTAAAGTCAGAAACACTATCAACTATAAACCTAATGGACATATTAACACCCCTTAATCCTAACAATCTGAGGAAGATTATACCACGTTTTCAGCCAAAGTTGCAATGTCTTAAGCAAAACCGACATATTACCCAAAGGTAACGCATCGGCAAAGTCAATTATATACAGATTGTCGAAAACGCCTCAGCTTTCTATGAACTAGAGAAAAATTACTTGCTACTTTAAGTTTTTGCTGTGTCAACTTACGCAGAAATCTCTCAGTCGAGTAGTCACTACACTCCTTTGAGATTTTACTTGTTTCCTTGCAAAAATCTTAAATTAGCTACGTAATTTGAGTTTAACACAATAATTAACCACAAAACTATACCCAATTTATCACTTAATAGAATGACCCCAAAATCCTTAAAGCGAAATCCTAGTTACTCTTGGTTGTTTGTAAATAAGAAACATTATAATAGGGAGGAATATGTTTTCTGAAAGCATTAGCTTAAGCAAGTAGCGAGTGATCCACTGTTTAGCCGTAGACTAATCTCTTGGCATAAGATTTGCAAAATCCTTAGGCT
>PDWI01004031.1_pt1 | contig 20462 bp, 10 predicted proteins | sample 1430891 | NCBI WGS metagenome assembly PDWI01 (sample SAMN01162508, study PRJNA174530) | Oral metagenome, whole genome shotgun sequencing project. | biome: Marine environment; feature: Marine mammal; material: Swab sample of the gingival sulcus; isolation source: swab sample of gingival sulcus... | reverse complement strand
GGCTTATTAACGCACGGCTTTGTGGTTGATGAAAAAGGCTTAAAAATGTCCAAGTCTTTGGGCAATATTGTCGAGCCGCAAAAAGTCATCAAAAACATGGGCGCCGACATTTTGCGCTTGTGGGTGTCGTCTGCCGACTATACCACCGAAATTCGTTTGTCGGACAATATCTTAAAACAAACGGGTGACGCTTACCGCCGCATTCGCAACACCGCGCGCTTTTTGCTTTCCAATACTTACGACTTTGAACCGGCCAAGCACTTGGTCGCACACAGCGATTTATTGCCGCTAGACCAATACATTGTCGCCCGCGCGTTAGAAGTGCAAAACAGCGTGGAAAAAGCCTATCAAAGCTATCAATTTAGCACGGTTTATCAAACAATTTTCCACTTCTGCTCGTTGGATTTAGGCAGCTTCTACTTAGACGTCATCAAAGACCGCCAGTACACCGCCAAAACCGACAGCCGCGCCAGACGCTCGGCACAGACGGCGATGTATCACGTGTTAGAAGCGATGACGCGTTGGATTGCGCCGATTTTGTCTTTCACTGCCGATGAAATTTGGGAATGCTTGCCGCAAGCAGTCAACGGCAAAGCCCGCGCCGAGTCGGTGTTTTTAGACGTGATGTACGACGGTTTGAGCGCCCTGCCTAGCGACAGCGATTTTGATATGGCGTACTGGAAGCGCATCGAAACCGTGCGCGAAGCCGTTGCCGCCGAGCTAGAAAAATGCCGTAACAATGGCGACATTGGTGCCTCGCTAGACGCTGAAGTGGTGTTAACCGCCACGCCGAAACTCGCCGAGGACTTGGCGCGTTTGGGCGATGAATTGCGCTTTGTGCTCATCACTTCGGGCGCGGTCGTTGAAAGCGCCGACAGCGTTGAAGGGTGCGACATCGACGGCGAACAGCTTGCTGTGAGCGCCAAAAAATCCGCGCATCACAAATGCGAGCGTTGTTGGCACTACCGCGAAGACGTCGGCTCGCACAGCGAACACAGTGATTTGTGCGGCCGTTGCTTGGAAAACGTCGAGGGTGAGGGCGAGACGCGCCGTTTTGCTTAATTCTTAAATCGGTAGTTAGCCTGTAGGGTGCGTTAGCGATAGCGTAACGCACCAAAGAGCACCATTGCAAAGGGTGGGTTTCGCTACGCTACACCCACCCTACAGGTTGACCGTTTTTAAAATTAAAACTGATAGGTACACACATGAACAAAGACTGGATAGCCCCCTCAATTTTATCGGCCGATTTCGCGCGCTTGGGCGAAGAGGTCGATAACGTCCTCACCGCCGGTGCTGATATTGTCCATTTTGACGTAATGGACAATCACTATGTGCCCAATCTAACTTTCGGTTCGATGATTTGCGAAGCCCTGCGCAAGCACGGCATCACCGCGCCGATTGACGTGCACCTCATGGTGTCGCCGGTGGACGATTTAATCAAACAATTCGCCGACGCCGGCGCGAGTTACATCACTTTCCACCCCGAAGCTTCGGCTCACGTTGACCGCAGTTTGCAACTGATTAAATCTTTGGGTTGCAAAGCCGGCCTCGTCCTCAATCCAGCCACGCCGTTGTCGGTATTGGATTACACCTTGGACAATTTGGATATGGTGCTGTTGATGTCGGTTAACCCCGGCTTTGGTGGGCAATCGTTTATCCCTCATACTTTGGAAAAAATCCACGCCACGCGCCAACGCATCACCGACAGCGGCAAAAATGTTCGCTTGGAAGTTGACGGCGGCATTAAAGTCAACAATATCGCCGAAGTCAAAGCCGCCGGTGCCGATACTTTTGTGGCCGGCTCAGCGATTTTCAACGAAAGTGATTACAAAGCTGTAATTGATGCCATGCGGGTGGAATTAGCGAAATAGTGGATAAAGACCTCATCAACTCTCACGACAAATTCTTCAAATCGCTTTTTTCGCGCAAAGAAGCGGTGAGTGAATTTGTCGCGAAAATCTTGCCCTCACCCGTTGCTGATAAACTCGACACGGATACTTTGGTTTTGGACAGCAATGAGTACATCGATAAAAAATTGAAAACCCATTTTTCCGATGTCGTGTATCGTTGTGCGTACCACACCGATAAGGAGGAGGCTGTTCCGATTAAAATTTCCTTGTTGTTTGAGCATAAAAGCTACCCCGAAAGCCACCCACACTTACAACTGTTGCGCTATCTACTCAATATCTGGGAAACGCAGAAAAAACAAAAAGAAGCGTTCACGCCGGTCATTCCCATTATTTTTTATCACGGCATGCCGGTATGGCACAAAAAGCCACTAGACGATTATTTTTCGACGAGTGACGAATACTTGCAACAGTTTATGCCGCGCTTTGATTACTTGCTCGTCGATACCAAGCAATACGAAGATGCAATATTCAAAGAACTAAACACCTTGGAATTGCAAATGGGCATGCTCATCATGAAAAACATCTTTCAAACCGAAACGATGTTGCAAAAATTCGCCTATATCTTTTCCGAAATCGAAGCGCTACTCGCCACCGAAAAAGGCCGCCATTATTTTGAAAGCATTGCCACCTATTTGTATTATAATACCAACTTAACAACAGAAACCTTGGTAGAAAAAATGAATACCGTATCCGCACAAGCTAAAGACACTTTTGTATCCACTGCCATGCGTTTAGAAAAACGCGGCGAAGAACGGGGGATTGAAAAAGAAAAAAATATCGTCGCCTTATCTATGTTGCGAGAAGGCATTGCCGACAGCCTCATTAAAAAGTGCACGCAAATCACCACTGAGCAACTCAGCCGCTTGAAAAGACAATTGACCACAGACAGTTAAAGCGACTTTATACATCAACAACATAATCAAAAATACAACCACCTAATGAATAAAAAACAATTCCAACAATTCGCCGCCCAAGGCTATAACCGTATTCCGGTTTATAAAGAAATCCTCTCCGACCTCGACACGCCGTTGACGCTGTTTATGAAGTTGGCAAACCGGCCGTATTCTTATTTATTGGAATCGGTACAAGGTGGCGAGCAGTGGGCGCGCTATTCCATGATTGGTTTGTCGTGCGCCAATCGCTTGGAAATTCGCGGCCACAACGTCCGCGAAATTGAGGCCGGCGAGGTCGTTAACGAGCAAACGCTAGACGACCCATTGGGCTTTATCGACACAGTTATGGCGCGCTACCGCGTGCCCGAAGTCGTTGACGGCCTGCCGCATTTTATGGGCGGCTTGGTCGGCTATTTTGCCTATGACGTGGTGCGGCTGATTGAGCCTAGCTTGGAAGCCTATGCCGCCCACCAAACCGATACCTTGGGCGTACCCGATGTGGTGCTGTTGCGCAGTGAAGAAGTCGTGGTCGTCGATAATTTATCCGGCAAAGCCTATTTGATTTTGATGACCGAACCTAGCGAGGCCGCTTACCAAAGCGCTCAAAGCCGACTCAATGAATTGTTGCGCGAATTAGAAAAAACGCTATCGCAAACGCCACTGTCGCTCAATCACGACAACGTGGCCGCTGATAAGCATTTTTCCACTTCTGCGGACAAATTCCGCGCCGACATCGACAAATGCAAAGACTACATTGTTGACGGCGACGCCTTTCAAATCGTGCTCTCGCAACGCATGCGCACCGATTTTGACGGCGATCCTTTGGATTTATATCGGGTGTTGCGGACGCTCAATCCGTCGCCGTACATGTATTATTTGCATTTGGATGACTTTCACATTGTCGGGGCAAGCCCAGAAATTTTGGTGCGCTACGAAAATGGCGAGGCACAAGTGCGACCCATTGCCGGCACGCGTCCGCGAGGCCAAACGCCGGCCGAAGATTTGACGTTAGAAAAAGAATTACTGGCCGACCCGAAAGAGTGCGCCGAGCACTTGATGCTCATTGATTTGGGGCGCAACGACATTGGCCGCATCGCCAAAGCCGGCTGTGTCGAAGTCACCGAGCAAATGGTCATTGAGCGCTATTCACACGTTATGCACATCGTCAGCGACGTAGTCGGGCAAGTCCAAGACGGCAAAACCGCAATGGACGTGTTTAAAGCCGTTTTTCCGGCCGGTACGCTGTCGGGTGCGCCCAAAATCCGCGCTATGCAAATCATCAGCGAGCTAGAGCCGGTCAAGCGCAACATTTACGGCGGCGCTATCGGCTATTTGTCGTGGAATGGCGATATGGATACGGCCATTACCATTCGCACCGCAGTGATAAAAAACGGCAAATTGCACGTTCAAGCCGGCGCTGGCGTTGTTTATGACAGCGTCGCCGAAGATGAATGGCAGGAAACGCTGAATAAAGCCGCCTCGGTGTTGACGGCGCAGCGCTTGATTGATAGAAGTTATACCAACCCCCAAAAGTAAAATCTCTTTGTCAAACTTCGCTCGAAGTATTCGTTATACGACTTCGCTCATTTTCCGCGAAATTTTTTTGACGCGACTATAGAAAAAAAGCCCCGTTGGATGCATTAGCCGCACCCAACGGGGCTTTTTTATTGCCGGCTTTCACCGTCACTCAATAATGCTATTTTGCCGTAGGCAATTTCATATCACCGGCTTGCAAATAGCCTTTTTTGCGCATGGCCTCACTCACACCCCAAGCAATGCCGGCCGGCAAGACGAACATCAACAAAGCAATGCCCGACCACAACAGCACTGGATTTAACACGGTTTCTGAAGCATCTAACACCCCAAACACGCCGACCAAACCGGCCGTTCCCATGCCGGCGCCGGTGGAGATACACTGCAATTGGAAAACCACGGTGGCCAACGGCCCAACGACGATAGACGCCACAATGGCCGGCAACATAATAATCGGCTTTTTAAAGACATTGGGGATTTGTAGCATACTTGTTCCCAGCCCTTGGGCGACCAAGCCACCAAAGCCGTTGTCGCGGTAGCTAGCGACGCCAAATCCGACCATTTGTGCTGCACAACCAACCACGGCGGCACCACCAGCAATGCCGTCTAAACCGATGGCGATACAAATGGCGGCACTACTGGTCGGTAAGGTCAGCAAAATGCCGACCACCACAGCAATCACCACACCCATTAACAGCGGCTGTAACGTGGTTGCGGTGTGAATCAGTTCATTGAATTGACTAACCGCCGTCGCAATCGGCGGACACAGCCACACACAGGTTGCGTAAGCCGACAACATCACCGTCATCGGAACGAGTAGAATGTCAAAAGAGGTTTTGCCGGCAATCAACATTGTGACGCGATAGGCGATGACAGCACACAAATAGGCCGACACGGGGTTGCCGGGCTTGGCAATCATGCCGCCTTCGATAAAGTAGCTGCCGTCAATTAAGGCTTGTGAATGCGCGCCCATTAAACCGGCAACCAAACAACTCAGCATCACCAACGGTGGGGCTTTTAAATACCAAGCGATGCCGACACCAATACCGGCGCCCATGAGGACGATACCCATTCGGCCGACATTTATCATGAAGGTGAAGTCTAACCAACGGCCGATTTGCATCATGATGAGACCGGCAATCAAGGTGACGAATAGCCCCAGCGCCATGCCGGTCATGGCGTCAATAACATAACGCTTTGCGAATTGCTTGAGTGGGTTCATAAAAGCCCTGCTTTATAACAATAGTAAAACAATATGGTATAACGACACGAGTAGGATACGTTTTACGCACCAAGCCTACATGTTTATTCGGTGCGTGGAACGCACCCTACAAAAATGCCGCATTATATTGCGTTTGCTATAAGAAATAATACCCAAAAAGTATTTTTAGATTAAAGACATGCCCTAGTGTTTCTGCTTTTCGGCAACCTTATCACAAATATAGCCACCAATCGGAATGGCCGAGGTCGCAGCCGGTGACGGCGCATTGCAAACGTGCAAGCTGCGCGCCGTCTCAGCGAACAAGAAATCGTGCACCAAATCGCCGTTACCCATCACCGCTTGAGCGCGAATACCTGCTGGGTAAGGTTGTAAGTCATCCAAAGTTAATTGTGGCGCATATTTTTGCACGCGTTTCAAATAACCCGGTTTGTACCACGAATTTTTGGTCTCCATTAAGCCGGATTTTAAGTGCTTCAAGCTCACTTTCCAAAAACCAGCAAAGGTTATCATTTGCAAGGTATCTTTGAAGCTAAAATTCAGCTTGCCGTAGCCTTCGCGCTTAAAGCCTTGTACGGCATTGGGGCCGACCGTCACCGTGCCGTTAATCATGCGCGTCAAATGCACGCCCAAAAATGGCAATTCTGGATCGGGAATAGGGTAGATTAAGTGATTGACGATGTCGTTGTGCTGGGGCGGCAACAAATAATATTCGCCACGGTAAGGAATGATTTGAAAATCCACATCAATATCCAGCATCTTGGTGACGCGGTCAGCGGCCAAGCCGGCGCAAGCAATCAAAAACTTGGCGTCGAAATCCTTACTGCCGTTGCTGTGATGCGTTGTAATGGTGATTTTGTCGGCGTCCTCGCTAAGGCCGGTCACTTGGTGGGACAGTGCCACCGTGCCGCCCTGCTCTTCAAATAACGCTGCCATTTTATTGCAAATTTCGCGGTAATTAACAATGCCGGTAGCCGGCACAAAAATACCACCAATCCCCACGACATTGGGTTCTCTGGCCTTGAGCGCTTCAGCATCGGCCAGCCATTCGACTTCCAATTCATTTTTTTGACAACGCTCATACAAGTCTTTCATGCGCTCGTATTCTTGCGCATCGGTGGCCACTAACAACTTGCCACACTGGTCGTATTTAATGCCGTGTTGATTGCAAAAAGCAATGGTTTCGGTAACGCCTTGCTTACAAAATTTGGCTTTTAAACTGCCGGGGGCGTAGTAAACGCCGGCATGAATAACACCGCTGTTGTGTCCGGTTTGATGGTGCGCGTAGCCGTCTTCTTTTTCGATGAGGAGAATGCTTTTGTCGGGATGACGCTGTTGCAGTTGCCAAGCCGTTGACAAGCCAACAATTCCACCGCCGATAATGGCGTAATCATAAGTCATAATGTGCTCCTTATATAAAGTTGTTCAAACAAAAAATGGGGCGACTGAGCGCCCCATTGAGTAGGGCTAAACAGCCCTGATAATAGCGTTCACAACGGTATTATTGCACAAATCGACCACGCTGGCGCATTAATTCACGCAACAAACCGGGGTGCGAGATAAACTTGTCGCGACCATGCAACCAGTTGTGGTTTTCCACCACTAACATGTCACCAACATCAACGCGGACATTGACACAATTTGGATCATTCTCTAGTGACTCGCCCAATTCGTAAAGGTACAAACCCTCTTCGCGGTTCTTGGGTTTAGCGAATTGGTCAATAAAGTGCAAACGCGGCTTGCCACAAGGTGTATTCTCGATAAACACTGGGTGCTCAATGGTCTGTGCCACATTTTTGCTCGGTGGCGCTTCCCACGTAATAGGCTTCTTGGCAATCGGGTGATTGTAGAACTTCTCTAAATCGTTCCAGTCGTCGAGGTGTAAAATCAGAGAGTCGCCACCAACCATATTTTCTTCTTGCATTTTCATCATCAACACGTAGTCGGTTGGCTCATCAACGTAAGTACCATCGTTGTGTAGTTCCATACGGCGGTCGCCTTTGCGCAAGTAGCTATCGCTGTTATCGGTATTTTTTACTGCAAAGCGCGCGTAATACTTTTGTGACATGGCGTCAAAGTTAGGACGGCCAATCAAGTGAGAAATAGCCGTGGCAAATTGCACGTAAAAATCAGTGTGCTTGTCTTTTGCGCCTTCAAATTTGAGCAAGAAAGCCCCCGTGTCGCGGTCTTTTAGTGTACCCAATAAAAACTTACCCAAGGTGTAGTCGCACAAGCTATCCAAAACATCGGCGACATGGAAGCGGTTAAATGGCTTGTACTCCAAGGCTTGAACCGGCAAGTCGGCCAGTTTTTCTTCGTAAGCATCAACGACTGCCTTGCTTACAGTAACGACTTTAACGCGCTCGCTGTTGGGGTGAGAAACAACGCTGTAGCCTACAGGCTTAATGAGTTCTAGATTTTGTGTCATAATTTTCTCCGATTAATACGAGTTATTGAATTTCTTCGGGGTATTATATCGACATTATTTCAAAATGTCGATATTTTCTGCATTTATTTTGTTATTCGTTAATTGTACCCAACTCGGTAGATAGTATTTTTTCGCGGAGAGACAGGGTGCACTCTACCTCTCCACAATAACAAACTGTATATTTTATTAGGGCGTATCTTCGAGTTACGCTTTAAAACCTGACGGCCGGCTATTCGTTGCATTGCCAACGGATTATTATATAATGCAGGACACATTCTAAATAGGCGGCACGAGTGCCGCCAGTTTATTTGACAATCCACCCATTAACTTTTTCAGTGTGCCATGATAACTACCGATACTACCAGTCAATTAAGACAATTAGCAAACAAATTTAAACACTTACACTTCAACAGCCTGATGTCACCGCAACGTGCCGAAGACTACGGCATTCAAGCGGGTTCGCTGTATCTCAACTACGCTCGCAACCCGATCAACCCGCAAGTGGTCACGGCGTTACTAAAGCTCGCCGAAACAACTGGCGTTCGCGCAAAAATTGACGCCATGTTTGCTGGCGACAGCATTAATCGCAGTGAAAACCGCGCCGTTAAACACTGGTTATTGCGCGCCCCGCGCGACGACAGCGATGCAGATAGCGTTGCGGTTCACGACGTTTTAGACAAAATGCAGCAACTGGCCGATAAGGTTGCCGACGACAGCCTGCTCGATGATCCGGTTAGCGACATTATTTGCGTCGGCATTGGTGGGTCAGAACTGGGCTCGCGCTTGGTTTACGAAGCCCTAACCATGGGGCGAAAAAAACGTATTCGAGTCCATTTTGTCGCCAATATTGACGGTATGGCTATCGCTGACGCCATTGCCAATTGCCGGCCGGAAACAACGCTGTTTTTGATGATTTCAAAAACCTTCACCACTTTTGAAACCACCAAAAACTTTGAAACGCTCAAGGCGTGGTTCTGCACTCAAGAAAACTGTGACGAAGCGCGCTTTTGGCGTCAAAGTTGTGCCGTGACCGCCAATGTCGATGGCGCTTTGGCCGCTGGCGTACCTGCGTCACAAATTTTCACTTTTTGGGAATGGGTCGGCGGCCGCTTTTCACTGTGGTCTTCGGTAGGATTGCCGATTGCGCTGGCTTGCGGTATGCCGGCATTTAGAGAATTGTTGGCCGGTGCTCACGCCATGGACGAACATTTCAAGCAAGCCGACTTCAACGACAACTTGCCCGTGATGTTGGGATTGCTACACGTTTGGTACAGTTGCTTTTTGGGCTACCCGACGCGTTGTGTCGTGCCTTACGCGCAAAACCTTAAATCCTTGCCAGAGTTCTTACAACAACTGGAAATGGAAAGTTTGGGCAAGTCCGTCAACGAAGCCAGCGAGCCACTAGATAACAGCACCTGCCCCGTGGTTTGGGGAGCAGTCGGCTCGAACGCTCAACACGCCTTTTTCCAATTGCTGCACCAAGGCACACAAATCGTGCCGATGGATTTCATCGCCGCCTTGACGCCGTGCGACGACTTGCCGGCCGGTTTAGACGACGCCATGCGCGAACACCAAACGGCGGTACTCGCCAACTGTTTGGCGCAGAGCGAATCGCTAATGAACGGCGGCGACACGCGTCAAGATGGTCACGGCCACTTTGCCGGCAACCGGCCAAGTAATATTTTACTCATGGACAAAGTCACGCCGTATGCTTTGGGGCAATTATTGGCGGCTTACGAGCACAAGGTCTTGGTACAAAGCGCTTTGTGGGGCATCAACGCCTTTGACCAATTTGGTGTTGAATTGGGCAAGCAAATGTGCAACAAAATCCTAGCAGAAACGACAGGCGAGTTGACCTTGGCGACGATTAAGCAAACTTTGGCGCGTTAGCACGCTTCCTAAGGCATATCCTCACGCCCGACGCGGCAGTGCCATGTTGGGCGTGGGGATACGACTCTAACAGTGTGCACGGTAGATTGCCTGCATCTCCTCCGCACAGCTCGGTGAAAAGGGAATGCTGCGGTATTGTGCTTGCAAATTCATGCGAAAATCCATAAAAAACGCTTTGTCATCAATCAACAGGTAAGGATTGGTTTTTTTCTGATTACCTAGCGTATCACTCGGCCGCTGACCGTAGTCGTGCCCTGGGTAGATAGTGGTTTGGTCGGGCAGTTCTTTTAAACGCTGCAGGCTATCCCACATCATCTCGACATTGCTTTCGTAAAAATTGCAGCGACCGCAGCCATCGACAAACAGCGTGTCACCAGTAATCAACGCCTTGTCAAAATGAAAACAGATACTGCCCACGGTGTGCCCAAAGGTTTCATACACACGAATGCTCGTCTCGCCCAAGGTTATCGTGTCGCCCTCAGCAATATAGTGAGGCTGTTTGATGCGCACTCGACCCAACCGGAACTCTTCGCGTGTAACGTAAGTGGGAACTGGATGGATTTTGAGCAACCCCAATAACGCCGAAATGTGATCGCCGTGTGAGTGTGTCAATAAGACGCCTTGTAATAACATTTGATTGCTGTGAAGATGCGTCAGAATGGCGTCAACATCAAAAGCCGGATCGACGACAAAAGTGTGTCGAGTTGCCTCGTCAGTAATAAAATAAATGATGTTGTCTAAATTGCCTAAACGTAAAAAAGAGAGGGTTGCAGTCATGACTATTCACGAAAATTGGGTAACAAATTGGCTTATGTATAGAAAAAACCACCCCAGCCGCAGCGCCTGTCCTTGAAAAATAGCACCTTGCCGAGGCCGAATGGCTTACTTTAAAAATATTTCAGCAATTATAAGGCATTGGTAAAAAATTTTCAATTACCACGCGACAACGTATCTGGCATTTTTTGGTGACAATCGATGCCGCTTTGGTTGCTTTTGCGTAATAAAAGGTCGATGAGAACTCGAAAATATTATGGAAATGGTGTAGAATGCTGGATTGATATTTGGTTATTACGAATATTTTCCTACGTGTTAATCGTAACATTTAATTTTTAATCCTATTTTAGAGGTACTTCAATGAAACAAATTATTCTTACTTCAGCAGTAGCTGCGATGGTTCTAGGCGGCTGTTCGGCTGCTAAACAAGTTGGTGATGGTATGGCGGCAGCTGGCAGCGGCGCGGTCAAAGCGGTAAAAGGTGCTGGTCACGCAGTAAGCAACGCCGTGAGCAATTCATCTTCAGCTAACTTATCTAGCTTATACCCGCCGAATGCTCGTCCTGGTGAGTGTTATGCACGTGTGTTGACTCCTGCAACTTACAAGACTGTACAGCAACGCATCGTCGCTAAAGCCGCTGGCGAAGACCTCAAGGTCATTCCCGCGACTTACAAGACTGTCACCAAACGCGTTTTAGTCAGCGAAGCAACCACAAAATTGAAAGTTGTTCCTGAAACTTACAAAACAATTACTGAAAGAGTCTTGATTGAGCCGGCGCGTGAAGTCTATAAAGAAGTGCCTGCTAAGTACAGAACAGTCACTGAGCGCATTCTAATCAAACCAGCCTACACAACGTGGAAGCGTGGCGCGAATCCATTGCCCGGTCAGCAAACGCGTTATGACCAAGGTAGTGGTGAAATCATGTGTTTAGTTACCGTACCTGCTGAGTACAAGACTGTTAAAAAGCAAGTCGTGGCATCACCAGCAAGAATGGTTAAAAGTGTTATTCCTGCCAAATACAGAACGGTTACTAAGCGTGTCGTAGCAACACCAGCAATGACAAAGAAAGTGACTATTCCTGCTAAATACAAAACCGTTCAGGTTCGCGAGCTTGCCACCCCAGCTAGAGCGGTTAAGACAAAAGTGCCTGCACAATACAAAACAGTCACCAAGCGCGTTTTGGCTTCGCAACCTAAATTGGCATGGCGTTCAATTTTGTGTGAAACCAACACAACTCCTGATGTTATCCGTCGTTTACAACAAGCCCTAAATGCTCGCGGTTACAACCCCGGTCGTTTGGACGGCGTGTTAGGTCGTGAGACACTATTGGCAGTCATCAAGTACCAAAAAGCTAACAACCTACCTAGCGGTCAGTTGACTTTGGCAACTTTGAAAAGCCTAGGTGTACAATAAGTTATAGCGCAAAGCGCATAAACATTATTGCTAAAAGCCCATGTGAAAGCGTGGGCTTTTTTGCTATTATACAAACGCACCCAAACTTCAGCGCCCAATATCGGCTTGATGACGGCACTTTTAACGGCATTGCTGCGTTTTGTGCTTTGGCTAAGGCAATTTTGACTATCAACAGTGAGCATGTTTGAATTGAGGACACGCCCTAATAAAAGCCCTGCTAATGACGCACTTATTGCCTCGACGGCTAAAAACTTAGGACTGACCGTTGTTACACGCAACAGTAAAGATTTTCAGTCCGAGGGTATTGAGGCCTTTAAACCATTTGAAAAATAACATTTTTCTTCAAACCATACCAATATAAATGGCGTTAGTTTCCTGCAAACAACGCCCAAACCGGCATCAAATCGCTCGGCAATGCCGACAATTTGCCGACCTCACAACCATAACTCAAGGGGCGGTGAAAATCGCTGCCCAAACTGGCATAAAAACCTTTTTCACGTGCAATATGGGCGTATTTTTCCGTAATGCTACGCGGTTGGCGGCCTGAAATGACTTCAATGGCTTGGCCGCCATCAGCTTTAAATTCATCAAATAGCGCCATCAACTTCGTTCGCGTCATCTGGTAATGGTCGGGGTGAGCGATTACCGCAACACCACCACTGGCGGTGATGGCCTCCACCGCAGCCGCTAGCGTAACCCAACCACTTTTGATATCGCCGATTTTCCCCGCCCCTAAATATTTTTTAAAGGCTTGGTTGCTGTTATTGACGTAGCCTTTTGCCACCATGACCGCGGCAATATGTGGCCGGCCAATTTGTCGGCCTTGGGTCAGCTGTTCTACTTCGGCTAGGCTGATGGGCATATTGGCTTTCGCCAGTTTGGCTAAAATCATCGTGGCACGTTCGGCGCGGGCTTGGGTTTGTTGTTGTAGGCAAGCGGTGATGGCGTCGTGCGCAACATCAAACCCCAAGCCGACAACGTGAATGCCGATGCCGCGCCACGTTGTGGAAATCTCCACACCACTGATTAGCTGTAACTGCTGCGCTACCGGCTGGTTGCGTACAGACAAATAGCCGGCAATGGTGTCGTGGTCGGTAATGGCGAGCTGGCTGACGCCATTGTCTATGGCTCGTGCGAGTAACGCTTCGGGGGATAATTCACCGTCAGAGGCGTTTGTGTGGGTATGTAAATCAATCATATTATTCTGCGCTTGTACGCCATAAAAATTAGACAAATAGAAAAACGCCCCCATTACTGAGGGCGTTTTCAACTAAGAGAAAAGACAATTAAGGCTGAATATTGAGACCATCCTCTAGGTAGAGCGTAGCCCCATCATTGGTGTAAAGGTTGTAGTGTACAGCATTTGCACCACTACCAATCGTTTCAACACCGTTTGCTGTCCATCCAGCAGTGTGTACCGTATCACCACTGTCACCCTGTACATATAATTTATCACTATCTGACAAACCAAGTACATCTTGCGCAGTAATATTGGTTAACTCAAAGTTGATAGCGTCATTAGCATCAATCTTCTCAATACTGTTGACATTACCCACTAAGTTATTGAAATCGATAATCACATTATCACCAAAGTACAAGGTATCGCTACCTGCACCACCGTTGATGATATCGCCACTGTCATAAACAATGACATCATCGCCAGCACCGCCTTCAATATGGTCATTGCCTAATCCACCGATAAGCAGATCAGCACCTGCGTCACCAAAGAGATAATCATCTCCAGCGCCACCTCGGACAATATCATTACCTTCACCCGCTCTGACAATATCGTTGCCGGCACCGGCCTCAATATAGTCACTACCCCCTAAGGCAACAATATTATCATGACCAGCAAAGCCATTAATTTTATCGTCACTGGCATCACCGTAGATGTATTCGCTATCGCTACCACCATCAATGCCATCAAGATCATAAGCCTTAACAATACGAATCTTGTTGATCAAGTAATCACTACTTGCATCTTCGGGCACGGTAAATTCTAAACCCCGGAATAATTCACCCGTTGGTAAACGAATTTCACCTAAGGTATCCACGTTGTTAGTACCACCATTTTGTGTATAGCGATAGGCTTCACCAGAATCTGATTTTGGATCGATCATACGGTTACCTGCTTCATCAAGGAAATAAATATGTACTTGCTCTAGGAACTCACCATTTGGTTTGCCCGTGCTAGGATCACGACCTTGTAACCATGCAATGTTCACCTCTGCTTCAGCAACTAAATAGTCAAAAGTTACCATTAAACTTTCTGGACTATTGTGATTCACACCATTATCAATTTCATACGAATCACCTGGATTATTCTCCCGAACGATACCAAAACCTTCACCACTACCATATTCACCATATGTTCTTCCTTTGACAGTACCACCGCTGGATGACTCAATGGTAAAGCCATATGGGTTTTCAGTAGCACCATTACTTTTACCAATGTTATCCTTAGTCACTGTGCGATCATAAGCCTGCGACTGATCAATTTGCACTTTAAAGTCACTTTCTAGCTCTCTGGTATTCACATCTTTATCAGCTGTAATAATCTTAAAGCTATCTTGGTCACCATTATTAACGGATGCAAACTTAGTGTTAGCTAACTTGTAAGTATACTCACCCGTCTTACTGTTAATGGTTAGTACACCACCCTCAGAGGTATTCGGTACAGTGATAATACCGCTTCCATCTGCTATGTAGTCCGTACCATTGTGGACAACCTTAGCAATATGACGACCATTATCCTGCATGTTCTCTTTAGGTAGTTGACCTTGAGCAATACGGTAATCATTGTTCGGATTCGTATCGTTCATAGTGCCTTCGCTTGCACCTGTCTCAGGATCAATAATCTGTGTCACATTACCACCAGCACTTGACACTACCTTGGTTCTTAACTCAACGTGAGTCAAGACATCGAAAGGTTGTGCAAGTAAAGCATCATCCGTTGCCGAAGCCTGTTGTTCGGCGTCAGCTATCGTGACTTTCACATCAACCTCTTCAGAACCTACAGGACGCAAGAACTCACGAGTTAGGCCGCCATTGTTCAACTGTGTCTTAATTTCAGTCAATTTGGCATCATTATTGATGATAATCACCTCAGGTGTACTGCCAAGAGGACCGGTAATGGTAATGGTATCACCGACTTTTAGCTTACTAACATCCTCAACGGTGACCTTCACTTTGATCAAATTACCACTAAGCTCTGGATTGGTCACATTTTGATTGTCATCCGTGGTGATAATACCATTATCATCGCCATCGGTAACAATCTCAATGCTAGGCTTCGCAAACGGTGGCTTAACAGTAACTGTTTCCAACGCTTGCTCGGTATTGCCGTTATTGTCGGTAATTTCGTAACTAAACTGGGATTCACCTTTGAAACCTGCATCAGGAGTAAAGGTAAAGGTCGTACCATCAGCACCTACCGTCACCGTACCGTTTGGCACAGGGATTTGTGCATTCGGCTCTACGACGATTCCATTAATTTTAGTCACTGTTAACGGATCGTTATCGGCATCGCTATCACCTGCTTTCGGATTAATCTCCACAGGGGTATCGAATTCCGTTTCGTAATTATCATCAACCGCTGCAATATTAGCTGGTTCACGTCTAATCTTAAAGGTTAAGGAGCCTTCGGCATTATCCCCGTCTTGGTCTTCCAATTTATAACCTAAGGTTTCAAATACTTTTTCGCCGTTAGGAATAAGCGCCGATGGTGAGTACTCATAATCTGCCGTTAGCATGTTCAATGACAATTTACTACCCGTTCCAGAAGTCACTTCTAGCATCTCACTATTGTAAACAGTGGGTAACCCACCATCATTAGTGATTTTGTTAGCCACCTTGTCGTAGGTATAGGTGACGTTGTCAAAGGTGATTGTGACCACTTGACTCGCTTCATCAGCACCAAAGCCGGTATTCTTAGTTAACAAGTTACCCGTGGTGTTGAATAGCTCACCAACACTTGGTTCTTGAATGGTCGTTAACAGCTTATCTTTCAAGCCATTTTTACCATTAATAGCATTAGGGTCAGCATCAGCCGCATCATCATAAGGCTTATCTGCTGGCGCCGTGCCGTCAAAAGCAATAGGTTTCACTGCCGGCAAATACTCATCAGCTTTACCACCAAAAGTAACACCAAAGGCATTGATGTCATTCTCGGTTAAGAATTTCTCCCAAGCTGCTTCTCTGATTCCGTCAATATTATGTTCACTAGGTGTTTGTGTGTTGCCATTAATATCCTCGTACTGAATACCATCATGATTGGTAGGCTCACCATCTGTTAAGAAGTAGGCCACATTTTTGGCATTCTTACCTGTTAATTTACCCTCATGTTTGAACTCGGCTTCAGCAACTTTTAGACCTGCGTAGTAGTTAGTAGCACCATCATACTCATTCTGTTTATAATCATATCTTACATAACCAGAACCTGGGGTACCTGTTTGTCCGCGGAATATTGCTTTTGCCACATCCTGAGGGGTTAAATTATCTAAGAATATAATCGCCTCTTGACCACTTACCCATTCACCTTTTATTTGCCCTTCATGCCCCACTCTATTAAAGGCAGCCATAGACACTTTAACATCGCCAACTTTTTGATATTCTTCTATCATTGCTTTCGTCGCCTTGATGTATTCAGCTAAATTCGTACCACTGGCACTATTTGTGACATCAACGGTGCTATTATATTGATTGAATTTAAAATCAATCATGCTCAATGAAAAATCAGCAATCAACAAAATATTGGTTTCTGCTGGATCTATGCGAATATCAGTTTCTTGGTTACCTGAGATAGGTCTATCATCTTCGATAATCACACTGAGATCCGCTCCGGTAGTTTTACCACCACCCTCAGCAACGACCTTGAGATCCACCTGCACGGTATCCTCTTGGTCATTAAGTGGGTGATCAACGGCATTCTCTAGCTTAACAGTATAGTTACCGGCATCGTCAATCGTTGCCGTTAATAACGCCTCTTCATTCGCATCGGCCACACCATCATCGTCCAAATCACGGTGCGCCACTAAGGTGTGCCCACCGTCACTTAGCACCCACGCCACATCTGTTGGCTTCGCGGTACCCGTATCATTGGTCGTCAAGTGACCGGCAGCATCCACGTATAGACCGCCGATGGTTGCCGCTTGATTACCAACAGCGTCGAAGACAATGCTGGCTGCGTTCTCAGTGGCCATCGCACCTGAAATGGTTGCTAGGTTTGTCGTATCCTCGGCGTTGCTACCTCCGTTAATATAGTCTTTATTATCAGGCATTGCGTTTGCGAGACCTTCCTCAGAAAGTCTGATAGTCGCATCAGCAATGCTTACTACACTATCATGCACCACACCATCGGCTGTATTAGCCGTAGCACTAATGTTGTAGGCAATAGATGAATCTGGAGCAGTTGATTTACTAATTTGCAACTGTAATATTTCATCACCTTCTGACACTGTATCAGCCTTCGCTTTTACAATAATCGTTGGCTGTGTTTCTCCAACAGCGTTCACAAAAGTTGAGGCATTATCGCCAGCATTAATCTTGACATCAATACCTTTTGTGAAGAAGGCCTCAATTGATTCAGCTGTCTTCAGGGTTTTTACTCTTCCTAAGTTATAGTCAAAATAAGTAACGGATGCGATATCATCTTTATCCACACCACCTACTACCGGTTTAACATGTACCGTCGCATTGGCATCATCCGTTGCCGTTCCCTCATATTTCACAATATAAGTCAGACTACCACCATCACCCTCTTTCTGTTCGTTAGGGTTTTTGCCTGCGATGATTTCAACCGTTGGCAATGGCGCATTATTACCTGCGGTTGGTGTAAAGTTTAGATTCGCAGTCGCTTGTACGGTGTCACCATCTTGATCGGTCACTGTGTACGCTAATGCAAGCGTTTCACCTGTACCGCCTTTTTTGACAACCTCATTGCTTGCTCGATATTCAAACTCACCGGTTTTTAAATCAAGCAGTAACGAGCTACCTTTGCCAGTCTCGACATTAACTTTTGATCCATCTTTCTCAGACCCATCATGCAACGTCACTTTATCAGTAAGGTTTTTATAAGTATAAGTTTTTCCATCTACTGTGATAGTCGTCATGACAGCCCCATCAGCACCAAACGCAGTGTCAAGCGTACCGCCATTTGTGATAAGTGCAAACTCATCTACCACCACTGGCGTCGCCAAATCAAGTAATCGATCAGCTAAATCATCAGTCGCAACGAGGATACTATCTCGGTCATCCTTATCTTGATGCTTAATACCATCATACGCTATCGGTTTAATCTCATCTTTATCAATCTTAGTCAAATCATGACCAAAACCAACAGCATGTGCTTTGATACTATTAGCATCTAAGAAATCTTTCCACAGCTCCTCTTCGGCATTCTTAATGCCTTTATCACTACTACCATCTTTTTTATTCAATAGTACATCAGGATCACCATCGCCGAGAGTGGGCTGGCCATCCGTTAAGAAGTAGGCATGATCAACGGCGTTATCTAGGTGACCTGTGGTTTCATTTTGATAACTCTCCACTGCTTTTGCCAAAGCTGCATCATAATTAGTCGACGTACCTAGAGTTTCCCCTCCCCCTATATTTTGATTAAACTGTAAATCATTCAAAATATCAATGGCCGTTTGAGCATCTACCCAACCAGCAGCACCGGTATTACTGACAGCTTTATTAGCAAAGCTAATCAATTTAACTCTCACATTATTACCACCCTCACCATACTTATTAATCATATTCACAATGGCATCTTTGGCAAGTGATAATTGGCTGACGCCTGTATAGTCAGGATCAGAAGTACTTTTACCATTAATATCTTTTGACAAGCTATAAGACAGATCCAACACAATCATCAGGTTAGTATCTTGATTTAAATTATCATTGCTGATACTGCTGTCTTTACCTTGAACATCGGGTCTATCATCCTCGATAACCACACTCAAATCCGCTTGAGCAGCTGGCGTGTTAGCGTCCGCATCATCGGCAACTACCTTGAGATCCACTTGCACGGTATCTTCTTGGTTGTTGAGTGGGTGATCAACGGCATTCTCCAACGTAACAGTGTAATTACCTGCATCGTCAATAGTTGCTGTTAATAACGCCTCTTCGCCTGCATCGACGACATCGTCATCGTTCAAATCACGGTGTGCTACTAAGGTGTGCTTATCAGCACTGAGTGTCCACGCCACATTTGTCGGCGTCGCTGTGCCCGTATCGTTAGTCGTCAAGTTGCCACTCGCATCTACGTACAAGCCACCGATGGTAGCCGCTTGGTTGCCAATCTCGTCAAATACCACGCTGGTGACATTATCCGTGACCATAGTGCCTGACTTGGTCGCCTTATCCGTTGTATCGTCGGCGTCAGTTCCTCCGTTGATATAGTCAAAATCATCAGCAATTGCATCAGTCAAACCTTCTTCGGAAAGTCTGACGATTGTCGTTTGTATTGTCGGCGCATCAGTATGACCGTTAACGGTAATCGTCAAAGTCGCATATGACTTATCGCCATCAGCATCTTTAATCGTGTAAGTGAAGACATCTTCTTTCTTATCACCATCATTTAACACGTCGGCATTCTCATCCAATACATACGAGTATGTACCGTCAGCATTTAAGATTAAATCACCGTATTCACCTTGAATAGAGGTTCCTACACCAGTGTCTGCTGCCGCATTGGTATTACCTTTGACAACACCGATGACCCACTCATTAATAATAGGCGTATCGCCATTTAAGTCATCAGCAACATCTGTTGGTGCAGCACCTGCTCCACCTAATACGTTACCTGAAGCACTGTTTTGCGTATCTTCAGTGACTGTATTGGTGTCTGCGTTCGCCTGCGTTTCGGCATTTCCATCTTCGGTGTATTCGTAAGTAATCGTACCGTTCGTTTTGTCGTAAGCTGTGATTTTCAACGTACCTTCAGCACCAGTCACCGTTGTACCAACTGCAACCGCTACAGGTGCAACCGTGCTACCTTTTAACTGAACTGTTAATGCTTCCACGCTTTGTGGTTCATTAACTGCCACTGTACCTGTTACCGTACCCGTTGGTGTGCCACCCGTTGCCTCTGCTACATCGTCGGTTGCAGGGGTGATGGTTGGCGCAGGCGCATCGTCGGTAATCGTACCCACACCTTCGCCTTTAGCAATCGTCGCACCGGTGGCGTCGCTCAACTGTACTGTGAAGCTCTCTGGGCTCTCAGCAATGTTGTCAACCGTAATCGGAACAGTGATTTTCGCTGTGGTATCACCCGCAGCCAATGTCAATGTACCGGCTTTCGCGGTGTAGTCACCACCTTCTTTCGCAGTACCTTCTTGCGTCGTGTAGTTAACCGAAATCGGCTGCTCGCTGGCCTTGCTGGCCGTGACCGTAAAGGT
>PDWI01003926.1_pt1 | contig 20475 bp, 18 predicted proteins | sample 1430891 | NCBI WGS metagenome assembly PDWI01 (sample SAMN01162508, study PRJNA174530) | Oral metagenome, whole genome shotgun sequencing project. | biome: Marine environment; feature: Marine mammal; material: Swab sample of the gingival sulcus; isolation source: swab sample of gingival sulcus... | reverse complement strand
TATTCGCACTTTTACGGTATCATCATCTTCTTTTTCTTCTTCTCTTATGTAGCCATTATCGTTTGTATCTGTTGTGATGGTTACTGTTGGAGTAGATGGAGGGGTTATATCGCTCACACTAGCTTGACTTTGAGAGCTGTTTCCATCGGCATCTGTAGCAGTTGCAGTTATGGTGTCATTAAAGTGTAAAACTTTAGCACCTTTAGGAACAGACCAATCTCCGTTTGCATCACTTATTGTCTCTTCTGTTGAACCATCTGGAAAAGTTACTACGACTTTTGTGTTTGGCTCTGTGGTGCCTGTGATGTGAGTATGCCCAGTATCAACTGGGTTTAGGGTAATATTTGGTGGAGTTTTATCTAAAACATTAGTAGTTGCTTCATTTGAACTATTTCCCGAAGAATCTGTTGCTACTACTTTTACCACATCGCCTTTATTAAGAGTATTTGAACCTAACGGAGCTGAGTAATTTCCGTCTTCATCACTTACTACACCTATGGTGGTGCCATCTGGTAAAGTTACCGTAACACTTGTATTTGGTTCGGTTTTTCCCGTGATAGCTGTATCATTGTCATCTACTGGATTTAAGGTGATTTCAGGAGCAGTTTTATCTAAAACAGAGGTATCAGCTTGAGAGCTGTTTCCATTTTCATCAGTTACTTGAGCTTGTATCTTATCGCCTATATTTATATCTTTTCCATCTAGCGGAACTTCCCATTTTCCATTTTCATCAGCTATAACTGCTATGGTTGTGCCGTCTGGAAAAGTTAAAACTACAGTTGCATTTGGCTCTGTTTTTCCGCTTATACTAGTATCACTATCTCCTATGGGGTTTATGCTAAGCTTAGGAGATATAGGGTTTTGTGTGTCAAAATCAAGCATATTTTCATACACACTAGAGCTGTCTTGAGTAAAATCAAATATTAAATCTTCTTCTTTACCTATGGAAAATGCTCTTTCATCTCGTGGGTCTACTATGTTTCCAAACCTATCTCTTAGTGTGCCATAGACATTCTCTTCTTGCTTATGTTCGATGTGGATCTGAGCTGAACTAGCTTGAGTACTTATGCCATCTCCGTTATATGTTCCAGATTTATGTTCTTTGTCGTCATTTTCTTCTTCTTGGGAAGCTTTAGAGTGTATATTTAACTCATTGTAGGAATTTTCTAAACTAGTAGTGTTTTTATCCAAAAATAGCTTTTTTTGTCCATGGAATATTATCTCTTCGCCATTAAATAATGCCACTACAACCTTAGCACCATTTTCTAAACCTTCTATGATATCTTCTTCATTTATTATATCATCGGCCTCTATATCTTTTTGGATTCCCTTTTTAGTAATTAATCTACTTTTACCAACTACTACTTTTACCACTCCCGCTGGTTTAGACATATTGCACTCCTATATTGCTACTTCTAAGTTAAACATCGACATACTTAAGATACATTTTATCTAAATAAAGCTGAAACTTACATTTTAAAGAATATAAAGTTTACAATGAGTTGGTTTTTATTCTAAGACGCAGTAGTGCTAGAAAAAAATAACTCACCCCTAAAAGACAAAGTTGCAAGACTTTTAAAGATACTTGAGCAAAACTAGCACCCATTTGATTTAGCTCCACAAAGCTAAGTATGGCAGGAGTAGATGGATAAAACTGAACCAGTACATTTAACCACCTAGGAAGTAGCTCAATAGGCCACACAAAGCCAGCAGAAAATACAAGTGGCAAGGAGCTAACAAGAATCAAAAAAGTAACATGCTCCTTTCTTTTTATAAACTCACCTAAAAGCACTCCAAGACTTACAGCAGCAAATATTAAAACGACCAAAAGAGCTAAAATAATATTATAATTTGCATTTACAGGTATAAAATAACTCTCAAAACAAAAACCCACATAATAAACACAGATGGGAAAATAAACTATAAGATAAGCTAAAAACCTTACCATCATAAGCCTAAATGGCTCTATATCCATCCAATAACCACTTTTTTGTTCATTTTGAGTAGCTCCTTGCAAGCTAACACCTATAACCATTATTTGATGAAGTATAAGTATAAAAACTGCTGGTATAACATAACTTGTATAGCCTAAAGTATGATTAAAGGCTGGTTTTGAGCTAAGATGAATAAGCTCTTTACTTCCTCTTATCTGTCCTCCCTCATGTCTTAAAACCTCATATATACTCTCAACGACAGTTCCATAAACTAACAAAAACGAAGCATTTCCTCCATACGCTATAGCTGGAGATTTTTTTAGCATTATATCTTTTGAAAAATTTTTTGGTATATAAATATAACCAAATATTTCTCTTTTTCCCATAAGTTCTTTGAGTTTATATAGGTCATGAAGCTCCATAGCTATATGAACTTGTGGAGTTGCATTAATAAGACGTGCTATTTTATTGCTAAGAGGTGTTTTATCCATATCTATAAGTGCTATTTTTTGCTCCATTGGAAGCTGTTTTTTATAGGGCTGTGGATACAAAAAAGAGTAAAGCAAAGCTCCACCTATAACAGTTAAAAGTATGGCTTTATTTGTAAGTATAGCCTTTAACTCTAGCTTCAATAAACTCAACATATTCATGATTTTTTACCAGCCAAAAATTTTGCACCCAAGTAGGCTATTAGAAAATTTATATTAAATCCCAAAAGCCAATATATATCTTTTAAATTAAATGATTCCGATCCGTATGTGGCTTGAGATAACTGAATGTTTATATAATGAGTAATAGGCAGAAAACTACTCCAGATCTGAGCAAAGGTAGACATTTCATCAAAGGGAAATGTTATACCTATAAAAGCAAGAGAAGGAGCAGAAAAAGCAGCGGCTGTACTTATTGCTCTAGCTCTATCAAAACTAGTAAAATAAAAATGAAAAGCATAAGCTTGAGAGGCAATGGTGGTTAAAAAACCGGCTAAAATAAGAAAAAACAAGCTACCTCTCATGTCCCATCTTAAGTATCCATAAAAATAACCCATCAATGATAGATACAAAATCATCATAAGAAGTAGATGGACAAATATTTTAGCTGTTATTTTTTTTCCAATATCATACCTAAACCACTCCCCATAAGGAACTTTAGCTCCTTGAGAACAAAGATTTAACACCATAGAGGCAACTAAGATTATCTGCCACACACAAGGAAGCATAAGAGATAATAAAAATTTAGAATAATCTAGCCCTAGGTTATAAACCGGTGTGATTTGATGAGAAAATGGCAAAGCTTTAGCTTTAGCGTCAACCAAGGTAGTGTGAGCTTTAAAAAGAGATTTCCCTGCAGTAAGTCTTGCATTAAAATAAGCTAAAACCAATTCGATTCCAGATTTTACAGAACGTCCAACAGCGATAAACTGAGTATTGTAACTTACCCAAATATTAGTTACTATGCCCTTTGTAAAATTTGTCTTCATACCTTCAGGTATAACCAATACCGCGTAAATCTTAGCACTTTTCATATCTTCAAAAGCTCTTTGTTCGTTTATATATAGCCTAGATACTTTTATGGTTTTATTGGAATTTAAATTTCTGATAAGCTTTCTTGAAAATGATGAATTGTCATAATCAACAACACCTATAGGCATATTTTCTATGGCATTATTTGTAAATATAGAAATAATAACAATAAAAAGCAAAAGAGGTATTAAGCTAACACTAGCCAAAAGCCATTTATCTTTAATATATAGCCCTATCTCCTCTTTTAATGCCTTTGTCATTTAATAATAACACTCATTCCAACTCTTAAATCTTTTAACTCTTCAAGAGGTCTTGCTTCTATCTCAAAAGTTCTCATATCATATTCATCTTTTATATTTGTTGCTCTCCATGTGGCAAAATTTCCAAGCACTGATACAAAACTAACTTTAAAAGACACCTCTTGCTTTAGAGCTGGGATATAAGCTTTAAACTCATGACCCATTTTAAAATCACTCAATCTATCTTCTCTTACATGAAGCACAAGCCACGCATCACTCATATCAGTAACTTGAACAACAGGAAAGCCACTTGGAGCAAGCTCGCCACTTTGCATAAGTATATTTGTAACCTCTCCATTATAAAAACTCTTAATACTCAAATCATCAGCATAAGCCCTTACCTCTTTTAACACACTAGCCGCTGCTTTTTGCTTCTGCTTTGCTGCATCCTTTGTCTCTTCACGGCTACCCTCTTTTGCCAACTCATACATCTGCTTAGCTGCCTTTGCAGTAAACAAAGAGGCTTTATATTTTGTATAAACTTCATCAACTTTTTGCTTTGAAATAACACCAGAACTGTAAAGATTTTGCACTCTTTTATAGGTTTTATTTGCAAGCTGTGATGCTACTTTGGCTTTTTGATAGTTATCATACGCAGCAGCAATCTGCTGTTTTCTAGCTCCATTTTGTGCCTGTTTAGACAAAGCCTTAGCTGCGTCTTCTCCAGCCTTTGCTTGGTCTATCTTTGCATTTAGCTCAGGACTACTTATGCTAAAAATAAGGTCTCCCTTTTTAACAACTTGACCTTTTTTGACGTATATTTTTTCAACTCTTCCTGCAACTTTTGACGATATACTGTAACTTTGAGCTTCTATTTGCCCCTGCAATACTTCTGGTTTAGGAGTATAAGCCTTGTAAAAACTAACTCCAAGCCAAATAAATACTATAAGTATTATGGCTGTTATAGTAAGGTTTATAACCCTATCTTTCATAACTGCTTCCTTGATATGTAAAAAAGTTTTCAATCTCTCCACTTAAAGCTAACAGCTTACTAAGAGATGTAATATATTTATATGAGGCAACTAGCCTTTGTATCTTTATGCTTTGCAAAAAAAGCTGAGCGTCTATCACATCTAAGCTTGTTCCCATACCTTGAGAAAATAATTTTTGTCTTGATTTTATATTTTCATGGGCAAGCTCTAGGCTTGACGATAAACCCTCATACTCTTCAAGACTAAGTTTAGCAAGCCTATATGTTTTCTCCACTAAAAGTAAAATCTTTCTTTTTGTCTCTTCATGGGCATATGAAACTTGTAGTCTTTTTGAGCGAGCTATATCTAAACCTTCACTTCTGCCTTTTGAGCTAAGTATATCGTAACTTGCCCCTACTCCAACTGCCCATTTAGACGAGTTTTTAAAAAGCAACGAATCATCTTTATAAATATTGTAATTTCCAAAAAGAAAAACTTTTGGGTAAAAATCAGCCTTTTTCACCTTAACAAGACCATCTGTTTGGGCTTTTTTGGACCTTATCACTTCAAGACCAGGGTGAGTTGCTAGTGTTTTTGTACTAAATTCATCTAAGCTAGGAAGGGTTTTACCCACTTGCAAAGCGGTAGATATGTCAAAATCTTTCTTAAGATGCAAGGTGCTTTTTAGAGCCAATTTTGCTATTTCCTCATTTCTCTTAGCCTTGCTTGCATCCACTACAGCCTTATCATATCTAGCCTTAGCTGATAAAACCTCTATTTTTGCTATTTGTCCATTTTTAAAAAGAAGTCTAGAATGCTTTAAATGCTCCTTCAATGAATTTACCACATCCTCTTTGGTTTTTGTAACATTTTTAGCCAAAGCTAAGCCAAAGTAGATATTTGCCAAATCTTCAAACTGCCCTTGTTTTGAAAGCTCAAAAAGTGCTTTTGCCTCTTTAGTCTTTGCTTTTGCTATGACATTTGCTCCTCTTCTTTTACCCCCTGTAAACAAAGGCCATATAGCACGAACAGAAACATTATATAAGTCCTGATTTGCAAGCTCTATAGAAGAATTTTTAAGTTTACCCAAACCTTTTGCAAAAGCATTTTTTGTTTTTAATCCTGCTTCTTTGGCTTTTTGTTTAGCTTGTATATCTGTTGCCCCATTAAGCAAAGCTTCATCATAAGCAGCTTTAGCAACACTACTGCTTATACCGCCTACTATCAAAGCTAAACTTTGTTCATCCAATCCCCCTCCAAAACCATCCATACTAGCAGTCACAGGCTTTTCAAGATGGGTATAAAGGGCTGAGAGACTAACATTTGGCATATATAAACTCTTTGCCATACCCTTACTTAAAAGAGCTATATTTACATCTTCTTGCTTGCTCTTTAATTCATCAGAATTTTGTAACAAAATTTGCCAAGCTTGCTTAAAGCTCAAACTATCCCCATAAGAAAAAGTACAAATAATGGCAAAAAAAACTATCTTTTTAATTATATTTTTCATCATGAATACATTATAACAAATTTTTACTTATTTTGCCTTTGGTCTAAATGCTTTTATAACACTCTCATCACATTCAAGATAATCTGATTCCATAAGGTCTAAGCAGTATGGAATAGCTGGAAAAACAGCGTCTAAGCACTCTCTTATAGACTTTGGTTTGCCCGGCAAATTTACTATAAGACTCTTACCTCTTATGCCTGCGGTTTGTCTTGAAAGTATGGCAGTTGGTACATATTTTAAACTTTCTTGTCTCATAAGCTCGCCAAAGCCCGGCATCATTCTCTCACATACCGCCTCAGTAGCCTCAGGTGTAACATCTCTTATGGCAGGACCTGTGCCCCCTGTTGTTACAACAAGCGAACATCCCTCTATATCGCAAAGATAAGATAAATTTTCTTTTATCATTTCAAAATCATCAGCTATAACCTTATAAACTGGCTCAAACTCAGTTATCAAATACTCTTTTAAAGTATCAATCACAGCCTTGCCTGAAACATCTTCATATATGCCTGCACTTGCCCTATCTGAAAGGGTCAATATGCCTATTTTTACTTTTTTCAAAACATCTCCTTAGTACCTATCTTGCAGTATTTTTCCCAACTGCTCTTTGGTTATACTCTCATCTTTTAGTAGTTTTATTTTTATTTCCTCAAGAGGCTCTTTCATATCAGATAAAAAACTCTCCACTTCCTTTAGAGAACTTTGCAAGATAGAGTTAACATCATCATTTGATGGCATAAGCCTATCTCCCATACCATAATACTCAACCATAACAGAAGCCAACTCTCTAGCCTTTGCCAAATCCTCTTGAGCATTTGAAAAGCTTTCATTGTAAAATATTATAGAACCTGCAATACCTGCTAGATAGACTTTTATCTTACAAAGCATTTGGGTTTTTGACTCAATCTCTCTATCTATACCTTTTAAATCATTACTTAGTATGGCAATCTTATCAAAGTCCACATCAAACCAAAATGCACAAAGAGCCTTTGAGGCTTGATAAGTAGCTTGTATCTGCTTTTCATCATCGCTGTAGTGAAGCACCTTCTTTTTACCAAGTAAAACCTTATCTCTAACATCCATAAAGTCTTCGATAGTTATAAGCTTCGCATCTCTTTTTAGAGCGTTTATTGCAGCTTCATTTACTAGTGTACTCAATGCAGCCCCACTAAAACCCACTGTCATCTTAGCTATCTCTTTTATATCCACATAGTGGGGTTTGTTTTTTAGATATATAGCAAGTATCTCTTCTCTATCTTTTAAGTCAGGTAAGGATAAAAACACTCGTCTATCAAACCTACCAGAGCGAAGCAATGCTTCATCTATCATCTCAATACGATTTGTTGCAGCAACCACAGTAACCCCAGAGCTATCTTCAAAGCCGTCCATCTCTGTTAGAAGTTGATTTAGAGTAGATTCCCTTTCGTCATTTCTAGCTCCTCCCCTAGCCTTACCGACTGCATCTATCTCATCTATAAATATAATAGACGGAGCATAAGCTTTGGCTTTTGAAAAAAGCTCTCTAACTCTTTTTGCACCCATTCCCACATAAATCTGCACAAAACTTGCACCATTTTGATAAAAAAATGGCACATTTGCCTCTCCGGCTATCGCCTTTGCAACCATAGTTTTACCAACGCCCGGAGGACCCACTAAAAGCACCCCTTTGGGCAATTTTATACCATAACCTTTATATTTTTCTGGTCTTTTTAAAAAATCAACTATCTCAGTAAGCTCTTCTTTGACATTTTCAATGCCAGCAATATCAGAAAAATTTACACTCGAAGCAGATGGTTGTATAGGCGCTGGCATAAAGGTTTCAAGCTCAAAGCTTTTGTTTTTTTGCTCATGTATTTGTTGTAGTTGCCTTTGTCTTCTGTTTGCGATAAAAAGTATAAATACAATTCCAATTATTAAAAATGAAAGTAAAAATTCGCCATCGCTAGCTATCTCTTTTTGATTGTTTTCTATAGGCACTTGCTTTAACAACTCACCAAGATCTATGGCTTCTTTAGGTAGGGCAAACTTTCCCTCACTTGTATATAAAACTACATTGTTTTTCTTTATAATAGCCTTTTTTATGTCCTTATTTTGCAACAACTCTTCATATGTTCCAAAGTCAATATACTTAGCCTCTTGTCTTAATGCACTAAAGAGTAGCAAAGACAATACTGCAACAAAAGATATAACTAAAATGGTAAATTTTTTATTTTTAAACGCTAGCTTCATTTCTATCCCCTTTTACCTCATACTTATCTATGTCTATCCATGAACGCAAAATATCTTTTTTGCTTTTTATATATATCTCATTATAAAATTGGTCATAACCAAAATAATACTCCCCTTTTTTGCTCTCCACATGAACTTTTAAGGGCTTAAACTGACTCTTTCTAAACATAAGGTTTTTTTGTTTTGTTACTTGTATTATCTGCTTAAGTCTTTGCTTAGCAATTCCTCCATCTACTTGGTTCTTCATCACAGCAGAAGGGGTATTGTCTCTTTTACTGTAAGTAAATGCATGGATATGAGTTATGGGAAATAGTTTAAAATTTCTAAACCCATCTTCCCAAATCTCTTCACTCTCTCCTGGGTGACCAACTATAAAATCTGTCCCTAAAGCATAACCTTTATTTGCCAAATAATCAAAAAGCTCAAGGTCACTTTTAAGTTTATTTCTTCGCCTCATGATTTTAAGCATATCTTTGTTTGTGTGCTGAAGAGCGAGATGAAGATGCTTCTCAAGCCAACTCTCATCAAGAATTTCTTTAAAACTATCATCTACTTGCACAGGCTCTATACTTCCTAGCCTTATGCGTTTTACTCCATTGATACTTCCCATCTGCTGAAGAAGTTTACCAAGGCTTGTTTTTTTATCTTTTCCGTAGCTTCCTATATTTGTTCCGGTTAAAACAAACTCGCTATAACCTTTTTGAGCCAAATTATTCACTTGATTTAAGATAAGTTTTTCATCTTGACTTCTAGCATTACCCCTAACATAAGGGATTATACAGTAAGAGCATCTAAAATCACACCCCTCTTGTATCTTTAAAAAAGCCTTACTTTTGCCGTGATATTTACTTACTATCTTTTCATCTATAAAACTTAGATTTCCTAATTCAAAAAAACCACTCTCTTTTTTTAAAAGCTCATTTATATTGTGTTTTTGTGAGTGACCAAGTACGCCAAAAACTTTTCCATCATCTTGAAGTTTTTGTGATTTATTAAAAACACCACAGCCTGCCATGATGACTTTTTTATCTTGTCTTGAAACTTGGTTTATATAGCTTCTTACTCCACTATCTGCCCCATTTGTAACCGTACAGGAGTTTACTACTACTATATCAGCACTGCTTTCATCATCGGTTAACTCAAAATCTCTTAACTGACCCATCATTACTTCTGTATCGTAGATATTTGTTCTGCAGCCAAAAGTCTTAAAAAAAACCTTTTTCATTAAAATAATACATCCTTGTTTACATCAAAAGAAACTTTAGAAAAGTTTTTTTTCACATGAAGTGTTTGGGTTGGGTAAGCTATAGTTATGTCATCTTCTTTATTTATGGCTTCTATTATCTCAGCACTTAAAGTACTTCTTAGGGTAAGTGCTGCGTATGAGTTTGTCTGATACCAAGTGCTTATAGTAAGTCCGTGAGGCTCTAAAAATGAAAAAACCCTAGGCTCAACATTTGTATTTTTAAGACTATATTGATGTCTTAGCATATTTAACTGCTTTCTAGCGATGTCTGTGTAGCCTTTTGAAAACTTTTTAGTTATATTTTTTATGATATACATAGCCTTTTTATGGTTAGAATCAAAAGTAATAGTCACATCTATACCGTCCCAAACTGTCTTCATAGTAATATGGGTATAGTTTGCTATAAGGTCTGTAAAAATATAGTTATTGGGCACAAATACAACCCTACCAGAGCGTCTATTTTCCACATAAGAAGTATAAGTTATATCTTCAAGTATGGTCATTCGAAGCAAGGATATATCTATGATATCACCCACATAAGACATCCCCTCTTTTCGCACTTTAACTCTATCGCCTACGTGAAAACTACCCCCAAAGATGATAACCATCCAACCAAGCAAACTCATAAACATATCTTTCATGGCGATTGCTATACCGGCTGAAGCAAAACCTATAACTGTAACAAGATAGGTAACATTGTCTATATAGGCAAATAAAACTATAAGAACTATAAGAGTTATGTTGATAAAATTTATAACTTTATTTGCCATATAAAATCGCACATTGTCTTTTATATATCTTCTAGCTATATACTTAAATATCAAAGTAAGAACTATAACAACAAAAACAAATATGCCTATATTTAAGGCTCTTTTAACTTGCGATTTGATTGAATTTTGAGTTGTGATAATGGCCTCATCTACTTTTTTACTATAAACCATAAAAGTAGTTTTAGATATATCCCTTGCTGAGCCAAACTCATTTAGCTCTCTCCTTACAATCTCCAAGTCTCTAAACACAGTATTGCTATTTTCAGCCTGTAAAAGTAGCTTTAAAAGTTCCTCTTTTGATTTCAATTTACCTATCAACAACTCAAGATTATTTAACTTTTCACTATATGCTTTTTGGTCACTTTGAAGTTGTTTTATATATGAAAAACCAGTTATGATAGCCAAGGGATTACTAATCTTTGGAGCCTCTTGCATCATAGGTGGTTTTACTAGCTCGGCAAAGGGGGAGTTTTTAAACTCTCTTAAAAGTTCAAGTTGTTTTTCCAGGGTTTGTTTTTTCTTATCTAAAATCTCTAATGTTACCCTATTTTCCTTTTTTTTTCTCAAACCATCTATATTTTTTTCTATATCTTCTAGCTCATCTATAAGCTTTTGGTAGGTTAAAAAGTTACTAAATCTAGTAAGCCATATACTACCCTTTAACTCGCTATTTATAGATTCAATAGACTCTTTATAGCCTTGAATTTGTGCTGTATTTTCTACATTCAATGTTTCTTGCAATGCTTCTTGTGCGGTTTCATTTGTATCCGCTAGCAACAATACGCAAAGAGAAAATATAGCTAGAAGATATCTCCCCATTAAGTAAACTTCCTTAATGCTTCAAACACCATATCTTTATCTATGCTATCTCTAAAAGCATATCCGCCTATATGCTCAGGTAATACAAACAAGATATTGTTATCCAAACTCTTTTTATCATGAAAAAACTCATCATAAAACTTCTCAGGACTACTAACCGTGTATTCTAAAGGAAGTTTGTATTTTCTTAAAAGCTCTCCTATGCGTTCATTTTCAACCATGCTTAAAAGACCCAAATCCATAGCCAGCTGATTTGCCATATTCATACCAATTGACACAGCCTCTCCGTGTAGGAAAATTTTGAAATGCGTCTGTCTTTCTATAACGTGAGCAAAGGTGTGACCGTAGTTTAAAATCATTCTAAGTGAATTTTCTTTTTCGTCTTTTTGTATTATAGAAGCTTTAGCCTTTATGGCTTTAGATACAAGCTTTGGAATCACAAGCTCTTGATTTAGCTCAGCAGACTCAAGCCAATCAAAAAACTTAGAATCTTGAACTATAGCCATCTTTATAACTTCACTAAGCCCTGAGTTAAACTCCTTTTCAGGCAAAGAAGATAAAAATCTCGTCTCACAATATACAGCCTTTGGCTGATGAAAAGAGCCTATAAGATTTTTACCAAATTCACTATTTACACCAGTTTTTCCTCCAACGCTAGCGTCAACTTGTGCCAAAAGAGTTGTTGGAATCTGTATAAAGTCTATACCTCTTTGGTAGATGGATGCTACAAAACCTGTGATATCGCCTATAACACCTCCACCTAGAGCTATAAGAGTAGAGTGGCGATTGAACTTAAGATTAAAAAGTTGTTTTAAAATGCCCTCTACTGTTTTCATGTTTTTATAATGCTCGCCATCAGGTATGGTTATAACATGCACCTCATTTGCTTTTAATCTTTTTTCAAGATATGACAAATGAAGGCTAGAAACCTTTGGGTTTGTTATGATAGCAACTTTACCCTCTATTTTTATCTCGTTTAACTCATCGATATATACAGAGTAGCCCTCTTTTTTTGATGGAACAAAATCAATATCTATTTGCATGAAACCCTCTTTTATAATTTTTCAAAAGATTTTACCTAAAACAGACTTAAGATTTAAGAAAAAGATAATATTTTATAAAATTTTCTGAACAATAACCATATACACGATAGTAGAAACAACTATACTAAGCAAGGAGTGTTTAAAAACAAGATGCAATAAAAGAGCCAGCAAAACTCCTATTATCTCGGCTATACCAAAGGGATATACAAAAAAATTCACATCCTTTATGGCATAAAAAACCAAGATTATCATTATCATAGTTGGCAAATAAAATTCTATATATTTTAAAGTTTTATTGTTATTTTTTTTATTGAAAAATAAAAATGGCATTATACGAGTGGCGAAGGTCGCCACCACAGTTACCGCAATGGCAAGTAAAAGATAGTTTTTATCCATCGATAAACCCCCTAAAAGCAAGCAGTAAAAATAGAGCCAAAGCCATACAAACTAGCAAAAATATAGATTTAGGCAAGAAAAAAAGACCAAAAAGCCCTATGGCTAGAGATAAAAACAGTATTTTTCTATTTGGATGCTTTTTATATAATTCCACACACAAGACCACAAAAAGTGCAGTTAGTGCAAACTCAACACCGCTATAGTCGATTTTTATATTTTTTCCTATCAAAGCCCCCAATACACCGCCAAGTATCCAATATGAATGATTTAAAGCAGTTATGAGCATGTAAGCACGTCTTCGTTTGGTAAGATTTTGTATCTTTTGCATAGTTTTTAAAACAGCAAAGGTCTCATCTGTCATACCAAATATCACATAATACTTACTAAGTCCTAGATTTTTCAACATACTTATCAATGAAAGCCCATAAAAAAAGTGGCGTGAATTTAACAAAAATTGAGCTGTAAATATCTCAAAAAAGCCAGTATGTACAGCGAACAAACCCACTGCTAAAAACTGCCCTGCTCCCGCATAAATACTAAGGCTCATCAAAAAAACATATTCCACATCAATGCCAACACTATAAGCCATTATGCCAAAGGCAATACCTGCCGATATATAACCCAAAAACACAGGTATGGTCAATTTAACAATATCAAAAAAACTTATACCTTTTGAATACATAACACCATCTTTGAAAAAAATTTTGAGAGATTTTAGCCAAGTTAAGCTTGGTTAAATATTAATTTTTATGATATTTTAGTGAGTTTTTATCTTACCTTTTGGTAAATCTACCTTTTTTGTGATATTTGTCTCTTCGCGGTCAACTGGCTTAATTTTGGGCGAATAAAAAAAATAATCCGCCACAAATATAAGCAATATTATAGCAATTATAGGAGCTACAATTACCATCTACTATCTCTTAAGACCGTTTACAGTTTGAAGCATTTCATCTGATGTGGTTATAACCTTTGAGTTCGCCTCATAAGCTCTTTGCCCCGTGATAAGGTCTGTCATCTCATCAACAAGTTGAACATTACTCATCTCCACAAAACCCTGTCTTATCTGTCCAAGTCCTGCAAGACCCGGAGTTCCTGCTATCGGATTTCCTGAAGCGTCAGTGTTTAAAAGGTTATTATCTCCTAAAGAGTGAAGACCTGCTGGGTTTACAAAGTTTACTATCTCTATTTGCCCAACTTGAGTCATAGACTGAGCGTTAGCTTGTCTAACAGATACTGTTCCGTCAGTTCCAACTGATATTTGCGTAGTATCTTCTGGCACTGTAATTTCAGGGATTATTTTATATCCGTCGCTATTTACCACATTTCCCTCAGCATCGAGTTTAAAAGCACCATTTCTTGTATAAGCAGTAGTGCCATCTGGGAGCTGAACTTGAAAAAAACCTTGTCCTGTTATGGCTAAGTCAAGATTATTTCCTGTCTCTTTTAAGTTTCCTTCAAGATACATTTTTGTTATTGCAGTTGGTCTCACGCCAAGTCCAACTTCTATGCCTGTCGGGCTTTGAGTAGTAGTCGAAGTGCTAGTTCCAGCATACTCCATAACCTGATACATCAAGTCTGCAAACTCTGCACGCTGTTTTTTGTAGCCTATGGTATTTACATTTGAGATATTATTTGAAGTTGTGTCTATTTGAAGTTGCTGGGCTTGCATCCCTGTTGCTGCTGTGTAAAGTGAACGTATCATAGTTTTTCCTTATTATTTTGGTGATGCTAGTTTAGTTATGGCATCTTGGTTTAAATCATCCATATGAGTTGTCATGACCTTTTGATACATGCCAACAAGTCTACTAGTTTCTATAAGTGCTGTCATCTGTCTTACTGGATTTATATTACTTGTTTCGATAAAACCTTGACTTACCACATCATCTTCGCTTAGCACTTGCAAGTCGTTTAATTTGTCAAATTTATAAAGATTATTTCCTATTTTTTCAAGTTTTCGCACATCTCTAGGCGATACTAGATAAAACTGCTCCCCTACTGCTCCGTCTGTGCTTATATTGCCATTATAATCAACTGTTACCTTTGCATTTTGAGGTATGTTTATGCGACTTTTTGGGCTAGTTTGGTAAGAGTTTGGCAGAACCTCGTAACCCTCTTTTGTAACTAGATTTCCTTTAGCATTTAGAGTAAAAGAGCCATTTTGAGTAAGTCTTATGCCATCAGGAGTTTTTACCACAAAAAAAGCATCAGCTCTTTTAAGGGCAAATTCAAGTGCATTTCCTGTGCTTCTAAGTCCGCTTTGCTTAAAATCTATATACTGCTGTGAGATTTGAGGAACTCTATCTATAGAACGATTTAAAAACTTAGCTGCTTTTTTAGTATGGTCAGATATGGGCATATTATCTCTTTTTTCTTGGTAAATACGCTCAAAATCACTTATAACCACATCATCTCGCTTAAAAGCTGTAGTGTTAGCATTTGCTAGGTTGTTTGAAATTACATCAAGTCTATTAAACTGCGTAACCATGGCACCTGTGGTCGAATAAAATCCATTATTCATAATCTTTTCTCCTTATATCTGCTCTATTTAAAGCAATTATTGTGCCAAGTTTTTTATCTAATGTTCTTTTTAACGTGCGAAATAAATTCGCACTAAAAGAACCAAAACACTAAAGCTATTAGTCACTATCGCTCCTTGACCGCTTCGCTTTAAGGAATTTATAGCTTAACAAAAGCGAAGGTAAAGTTACAAATGAAAGACTTTAGCTCGTTGGGTAGAAAAAGCGTAAGCGTTTCTGGATACCCAACGTGGATAACTCGTCTCGAATGAGTAAGCTTTACGGAGCTTGAAATAAATATACTTAAATAAATCTTACAAAACCCTATTACCTAAAGTACGTCTCTAAAAAGCTTAAAAAAATCTCCATCTACTCCACAATTAAATCTGCTTATAAGCCCTTACTTTGGGAATGAGCCGATTTTAAATTTGATGAAAAGTGAAAAACAGATTAGCAAAAGCGTAGGTAAAGTTACGAGTAAGTAAACTTTATGGAGCTTGAAAAAGTTTATAAAAAGCAAGAGGAAACTATAAACTTAATTAAACATTAAAAACCCCTACACATTGCCTAAAACACGCCTATACAGAGCTTAAAATTTTCTCCATCTACTCCAAGTAATTATTTGTTATTTATTATTAACCACATAACTTTAAGCAAACCAAGCTTTAAAACACAGTTTAGCCTCATCATAATCGAGTATAAAATTTTGCTCTTTATTTTGCGTAATTTCTTCTAAACTTTGTTTATCATAACCTTAAAGCAAAGCCCAAGATTTAGCATAGTTTGAGATAATCTACAAAAAGCCCTTAGCTTGGTTTTCATTTGCAAAATCTAAAGAATTTTTAATCAAATTTAAAGTATTGTTTAGCTCATCAAGTTTTTGTTGCTTTAGTCTTTCTTGATTTAGAGCATAGCCTTTTAACAGATAGCTTTTTAAGATTTTTGTAGCCCAAATACGAAATCTTGTGCCCTCTTGCGATTTTACTCTGTATCCAACTGATATAATGACATCTAAATTATAAAAATATGTATCATAACTTTTACCGTCATCCGCAGTTGTCCGGAAATTCCGGATAGCTGATTTTTTTTCTAATTCACCCTTTTTAAATATATTCGCAATATGCTCACTAATGGTTCTTATATTTCTGCCAAACAACTCACTCATTTGCTTTTGCGATAGCCAAATAGTCTCCTCATCAACAGCTATATTTAAAGACACATTGCCATTTTCATATATAATTATATTTTCCATTCTAATTCCTAGCCAAACCAAACATATTTAAACTATCATAGCAAATTTTTAGCCCTAGTTGTAAAAATATTTCATTTTGAAATAAAATTGCAAGATTTTGCTTTAAATTCTTTTTTTAGTCCATCACTAAAAACCATCTTCTTTTCTTCATTTAAGCAATAAAAATGCCAATTTTACCCTTTATTTATCCATTTTCAAATTCACTTTTTTTATAAAATATGTTTAAAAATATGCTATAATGCCAATATGAAAAATGTATTTTTTAGCTTTTTATTTTTAGCACTCTTCTTAGGTTGCTCTTTTACCAAACCCCATAAAGACAACATATCACGATATGTAATATATCCAAAATGTGAAACAAAAACGGATAAAAAAGCCTGCTTTACAAAAAGCATCCATACCCACATAATAAAAAACCTAAACAAAAATATTTTTGCACAACAAGGCTCCAATAGCAAGGTAAGAATGTATGTAAATTTTGTAGTGGATAAAAATGGTGATACCAAAATCTTAAGCATCAAAGCCCCCAATGAAGCCTTCAAAATGGAGCTTAGACGCGTATTTGAATCTATACCAAAGATAAAACCACAGCTGATAAATGGAAAAGCGGTAGATACTACTTTTACCATACCTGTTTCTTTTGTGTGTAAATAAGTTTTTAAAATTTAAGTGTCGCAAAATAATTAATATTTTCTAATAACTCTTTTTAAGACAATCAAAACATTAAAGCTACTGCTCGTTATCGCAAGCCAACCGTTTCGCTTCAAAGTTTATAAAAAGCAAGGATAAAAAAACAAACACTTAATTAAATATTAAAAACCTCTATATATTGCCCAAAATAAGTCCATAAAAGGCATAAAAATTTCTCCATCTACTCTCCATCTACTCAATAAATTAAATACAAAAATATACCTTTTTATAGCATTTTAAGTATTTTTAGATATAATATAAACTTTTCACATCTTGATAAATAAGGGATATTTATGGCAACAAAAGCTACCACAGAGAAGAAAACTGCCACACAAAAGACAGCTACTAAAAAGCCAACCGCAAAAAAACCAGCAAAACCTCTTAGCGTACTTGCACAAATAGAAGAAATGTTTAGCGAACATGAAAAATCTTTTGTAACATACGAAAAACTTATGAGTTTTTTTGAAAAACAACCAACCTCAGCAAATACTAAAAAAATAGATAGCTTTTTAAAAAAATACAAAGTCTCACTCATCAGCTCAGCTGAAATAGCCAAAAAACAAAACATCGAAGAAGCCAAACAAAGAGCTGCAAGACTTCAAAAGATACAAGATGAAAAATTAGAAGAAGAGTTTGATTTAGCTAGTGAAAAAGAACTACTCGAGTGGTCACGAAGCGACAGCCCTGTTAGAATGTACCTAAGAGAAATGGGGCAAATCTCACTTTTAACAAAAGATGAAGAAGTAAATATAAGCAAAAAGATAGAATTTGGCGAAGACATCATCATCGATGCCTTTTGTTCAGTTCCTTACCTAATCGACTTCATACTTGACTACAAAGAATCGCTCATAAACAGAGAAAGAAGAGTTAAAGAACTTTTTAGAAGTTTTGATGATGAGAATGAAGATGACGATGAGGACGATGAAAACGAAGAAAACGAAAGTAAAAAGCCTGTAAAGGTAGATGATAAGCGAACCAAAATGGTAACTGCTAGCTTCAAAGCCCTAGATAAGGCAAAAAAAGAGTGGATAAAAGCAACAAATAAGCTTCCTGAAAATCAAGATGATGAGCTAGAAGTTCTTGGACACAGTCTTCAAGTTGCTTTTAAGAAAAAACTTTTAAAAGAAAAACTTATGGAGCTAGGGCCTACAAGTAAACTCATAAATGAACTTGTAAAATCCATGGAAACAGCCCTAAAAAGCGATGGAGAGTTTGACAAGGAGCTAAAAAGATTAGAGTACAGACTTCCCCTTTTCAATGACACACTAAGAAAAAATCACGAAAAACTTTTAAACAAGATAACAGACCTATCAAAAGAGGCAATCACAGCTCAAGTTCCTGAAGCCACAATGGTTTCAACTTATATGGAGATAAAAAAACTATTTCAAACGAAAGAGGCAAGCAAGCAAGGCTTTGATTTAGACCCTGAAGTTTTAAAAGAGATACTTGAGCAAATCAAACGAGGTAAAAAGATAGCCGATGAGGCAAAAACTCGCATGGCAAAATCTAACCTAAGACTAGTTGTGAGCATAGCAAAACGCTATACAAATAGAGGATTGCCATTTTTAGACCTTATCCAAGAGGGAAATATCGGACTTATGAAAGCGGTTGATAAGTTTGAGTATAAAAAAGGCTATAAGTTCTCTACCTATGCCACATGGTGGATACGCCAAGCCATAAGCCGTGCCATAGCTGACCAAGCTAGGACTATACGTATACCTATTCACATGATAGAGACCATAAACCGCATCAACAAAATCATAAGAAAACACTTACAAGAAAATGGCAAAGAGCCTGATATAAATACTATAGCCGATGAAGTTGGACTAAGTGTTGATAAGGTTAAAAACGTCATCAAAATCACAAAAGAGCCTATCAGTCTTGAAGCGCCTATCGGCAATGAAGATGATGGAAGATTTGGAGATTTTGTAGAAGACAAAAGCACACTTTCGCCAATGGAGCATATATTAAAACATGACTTAAAAGACCAAATCGACGATGTGCTTGACCAACTAAACGACCGTGAAAAAGCAGTAATACGCATGAGATTTGGACTTATGGATGATGAAAGCGATAGAACTCTTGAAGAGATAGGCAAAGAGCTAAGCGTAACTCGTGAAAGAGTCAGACAGATAGAAAGCTCAGCGATTAAAAAACTAAAACACCCAAAAGTGGGACGAAAACTTAAAAACTACATAGAAGGATAAGCTTAGAGTCGCACCAAAGGAGGTATTTAAATGTATGAAATCTTACATCTAGCCCTAAAGCCTGCTTTGGTGGTATTGACTCTAATCGTATCTTTACTTTTAAATACCTTTATATTTAAACAGATAAAATCTTCCCTCTCAAACAAAGATTTTTTAAAGGGCATAATCTCTTTTATAATCACAACCATAGCCATCATCTCTTTTATATTGGTTTTACCCATACAAAAAGACTCCCAAGCCCAAATCATAAGCTTTTTAGGCATAGTTTTCAGTGCTGGCATAGCTTTAAGCTCAACAAATCTACTAGGAAATCTAATATCTGGCATCATGAACAACAGTATGGAAAGATTTAAAAACGGTGATTTGATAAAAATAAACGACTTTTACGGAAGAGTTGTGAAAAAAAGTATTTTTCATGTGGAAGTTCAACTTCAAGACAGCAACTTTGTAACCATACCAAACCTATATATAGCAAATCATCCGGTAAAACTAACCAAAAAAAATAACACTATAGTCTCAACCTCGGTCTCTTTAGGATACGATGTATCAAGAAAATTAATCGAAAAAACTCTACTTCAAGCCGCTATGGAAGCAGGATTAAAAGACCCCTATGTTTATATAACTAGTCTAGGCGATTTTTCTATAGTCTATAAAATACACGGTTTTTTAAAAGATAGTAGCAAATTTTTTAGTACAAAATCGCTTTTAAATGCAAAGGTTATAGACTGCTTGCATGATAAAGATATAGAGATAGTCTCCCCTAACTTCATGAATCAACGAAGAGTAGATGGACAAGATTTTATACCAAAAAGAGAACTTAAAAGTGAAGTTAAAAATATCAACAAAACCCCTGAAAACTTAGTTTTCGATGAGGCTATAAAATCAGAAAAATTAGAAAATAAAAAAGAAAAAATACAAAGTTTAAGCGAAGAGCAAAAACAGCTAAAAAAAGATTTAGAAAACGCAAAAGATGAAAAAGAGATAAGCAGGATAGAAGAGCTAATCTTAAAAAAAGAAAAAATCATACAAAACATTCAAAACCAAATAAACGAAGAAGAGAATATTTAAAACTGTCAATTTTTGACAAAAAATATCTCTTCTGTATAGCTATTTTTCTGTTTTTTGTATTAGGC
>PDWI01004256.1_pt1 | contig 20476 bp, 19 predicted proteins | sample 1430891 | NCBI WGS metagenome assembly PDWI01 (sample SAMN01162508, study PRJNA174530) | Oral metagenome, whole genome shotgun sequencing project. | biome: Marine environment; feature: Marine mammal; material: Swab sample of the gingival sulcus; isolation source: swab sample of gingival sulcus... | reverse complement strand
GGAAACCATGTTCGCATAATCTCCATAACCTAATTGCGAGGAAATACTGTCTTTTATTGCGATTTCAGTTTCTTCTATTTTTTTATTTACATCTTCAGGGGCAGGCGAATAGTCCGTTGCCTTTGTGCCTTTTTTTATTTGAAATTCGGTAATTCTAATCTTATCAGTGCCTACAGAGCCATTACCTGTGTATCTATTAGTATAGTAGGCTAACTTATGTCCATTGAGAGGTGGGCAAGTAAAGGTGATTTCAAAATTTTTCTTGTCTCCAAGGTTTCTAATGTTTCGGTCAATAAAAGCAACCTGTTGTCCTGAACTTGAATACAACACAAAGCCAACTTTATGCTCAAATAAGTTAGGAACAGTCGTTCGCTCTATTAATTCAGCAGAAAAGGAAATGGTGTAACTTATACCTTCTTGTAGAATGGAAGATATGACATCGGAAGACAACACCTCATTATACCAACCATGTATGACGAATTCTTTAGTGTTTTTACTAAATTTCTACCGCCGATTTCCAACGCATCATCCAGCCTCTTAGCCTCTTCTACCGCCTCATCATATTTCCTTTGTGCTTCATCAATGGCTTTCTGTTCCGCTTCGGTCACCTTTCCATCGGCGTAGGCTTTCACCTCCTCATTCTTTAGATTAGCATAGGCTTTCGCCTCATTTATGGCTACCTGTTCGGACTCGGTAATTTTTCCGTCAGCATACGGGCTGCTGCCAATTTAGTATTATCAGCATCAATTCTTGCTTGCTCCTCTGCGGTAATTTTTCCGTCAGCATTGGCTATCGCTTCCGTTTTCGCAAGATTTGACTTCGCTGTTGCATAGGCTTCCCAAGCCAATTTTGATTGGGATTTCGCTTCATTTATTTGTTTACGAATTTCCGCATTTACATCTTCAGGAGCAGGCGAATAGTCCGTTGCCTTTGTACCTTTTTCTATCTGAAAATTAGTAATCCTAACCTTGTCGTACCCTACACCATTCCCCGTATATCTGTTGGTATATGCGAGCAGCCTATAGCCACTTGTTGGAGGACATAGAAAAGTGATAGTTACCTCCTCTCTATCTCCTAAATTCTTTATGTTTCTACTAAAAAAGTGTTTCTGAGGCGAGTTTGGTTTGGAGCATGCAGCACAAATCCCACTTTGTACTCAAATAAATCAGGCACATTAGTTCGTTCTACAAGTTCCACCGTGAATGAAATTGTGTATTTTTTCCCCTCCTCAAGAATAGAAGAAATGGTAGCAGCATCTAAAAATGAATCAGCCCAACATGACATCTCAAAATCTCGTGTGTTTTTCACTGAAACATTTTGTAAATTACTGGAGGCGACTAAATTTCTACCGCCAATTTCCATTGCATTATCCAACTTCTCAGCTTCCTCTTTCACTTTGTCAATTGCGGGACTATCATCGGTAAAAGTCACTTTTGCCTTTATCTCCATTTTATCCTCCTCAAGGCGCATATAATTGCCACCATCCGACGTTTCCACACTAAAATTGACAGCCCGAAATAGGTTGCCTTCAGGCGAAATACGAGTAACCAACTTACCCGCTGTGCTGTATGTATTTATGCCCTTAAATTGCTCAATTTTAGGTGTCCCATAACTACTAATCAAAATAGCATTTTGTCGCTGAGTATTAGAGCGGTGTCCGAGCTGTACTATTTCGTCATCTTTAGCCGGAATACCACTACCGTCTTTGTCTGTTTTTGACAAATCAATATAATCTGCACCAGTAGCAGTAACCAAACGCCAATAACGCTTTTGCCCTTTACCGTTAAATTGCTGACAAATGGCTTGGTCGCCCACTTCCCACTCGTTAGGAATATCACCACCGTCATTATTGAAATAGCAACGATAGGCAGTTGTTAGTTCCTCCACTCTTACACACCGCATATTGGCAGGAGAGAGCAAGAGTTGACCGCCTACGCTTTTTATCTCCTGAATGGTAAGGCGGAACACGTCCATATTTTTACGGACCACCAAATTATCAAGCTCCAAATCCCAATTTCCAAGTTCATTTTTTTGCAGCATAAAGCCCTCGCCAAGAAGACCGCTGTTAAATTCCTCACTATGCATTTTAGAGAGAATAGTAACATCATCAACTATTCCATCTCCAACAGTGGCAGCATTAGCTGTAATTCCATCTTTGAAAGTAATATGCGAGTTGGCTGTGTCCGGTGCATTTTTAAACAAAAACAAATCTTTCAATCGGTCGTTATTTTTTAAAGCTTCACTATACGCACGGTTACGCTCGTCGGCTTTCATAGATGCTAAAGCCTGTGCGAAACTTCGCAACTCCAACCTATTAGCCAATTCTATATAAGGGGCTTTAACATTATTTACATATTCTTTAATTGAAATAATTCGCAATAAAGAAGACCATTGCATAAAGTTTTCATCGGAAATGGCTACCATTTGACCGAGCCGAATCAAAGGGGCTATTTCTGCCCACCTTTTTGAAGCAAAAACATCATCTAAAACACCTTTCACAAATCTTTGTACCTGCTCTCCCTCCCAAAGTGCTTTGGCTGCATCGTTCAACATCTTAGTGCTCGCATCAGCAATATAACTATCGGGTAGTTGCACTTGAAAAATAGCGTATTTATCGCCAATCTGTGGTAAGTCCGGAGCCGTCGGATAAGTCAAGCCGTATTCCTCTTTAGGCTGCAATTTGAAACGCCTGGTTGCGTGTTCATAGTCAACTTTAAACTCAATACCCGCTAAAACTCCAGTCTGAAATACCAACTGCATTTCTTGACCCAGTATAATGTAATCCTTATAATTCAAATTTGTAGGAATAGAACTATCCTCTATATCATAGAAGTGTTTGTCAGCATCTACCATAATAACCTCTGAAACAGTTCCCACACGACTTGGGTATATATGTGTTAAATCCAAAGAGGCTTCCACACGTGAGCCCGTCAAATCTTTACGCTCAATATAAATTCCCTCATTATCGGTAATGTAAGTAACTCCTGCATACTCAACCTCTGTGTTTTTCGGCAATAAAAGTGTGGAATTTCCATACTTTTCACTATCAATATTACGGTCACTCCCTAACACATACAGACGGTTGATAGGTCTGTTTTTATCAGACCCACCACTTCGAATACCCGGCTTCAAGCCATTACCCTTTCCGTATGATAAAGGCAAAACAGAAGAGTCTATACGCTCAACCTTTTGTAGGTGAATCGTTTTGTCCGAAATTTCAAACTCAGTATTAAACGCCTCTGCTATCTTTGCCAATGCTTCTTGGCAACTTTCATCACTAAACAGCAGTGTTTTTTCATCGGATTCAATTACATCACCAACCGTCCAACCGCCATCTGCAAGGTTTAAGTTGTCCACCAATAGTTGTATAAAGCCAATAGGCTTCATTGTAAGTGGAAAATCTAACTTGAACTTTTGGACAGCCCCTGCAAAAAACTTAAATTTTACACCTGCCGCAATCTTACTATTCGCTTCTAATTTCAAGGAGTACTTCCACTTTCGAGTGTGTTCCTTTGTGAAGTTTTCCGATGTAAAAAGCGTATATTTTTCATTTTTAAAAATAACATACGAGCCTACAGGAATTTCCAAGTAAGTCGGCAATTCAAAATACAAATACAAGGCATTTTCACCCATAACCTCTTTGATGCGGTAACTTCTATCTTCGACCTGCAGTTCTTTAAGTAGCGTATTATTTTCTCGGAAAATCTGTATCATAATGTAATGAACTCTAATTTGAAAGTTATATTTGCCCCATTACTAAGAGGCTTTTTTTTTTGGAAATTTGTCATTTTACTGTAATAGCAAGGAACAGAACCACCCTGTACACCTATTTCAATAGCTCCGGGCTTGGTTAATTGACGAAATAAAGCCGTATAATTATGCTCAAATTCGCTATAAGTATCTGTAAGCATCGTACACGCAAATATGAGTTTTCGACTTCGCTTTTTCGGCACATAATCAGCATCCGCTATTGTACCTGTGCTATACTTACTTTTCCACTCAAACCCCAACTTTGGCGATGACGGTTGCAAAATACTGTCATAAGCTTCCTGTATAATGACACCGAACATTGAAAAGTCATAGCCATTTAGAGCGACCTGTGCTAAAGAATGGCGGTTCAAATTCGGAATTTCCGTATTGCTTGTAAAATATTGTAACGGATTATCCATTGAGTAAATCACCTCTATGGTTGCACTCTTTTTGCCAATTTTCACCAAACCGCCTTTGTGTTTATACTTGGAAAACTCCAAAGTTCTGAGTTCATAAGTACGGTTAAAAGCTTCTATTCTCAGCTCACGAAGTCCCGGTTGATAATGCAGCGTTTCAAAAGCATTTAAACGCTGTTGAAAGTCGGTTGAATTATCCGCCACTAAGTAATATTTTACCTTTACTTTTTTGGTTTTGAATAAAACTTCCGAAAGGTCGCAATCTAAGCCGTCGTGTTCAAACCAATCGTTATGCTGTGGCTCTTTACGTTCCGGGAACGAAAGCAAATCAAAATCCCCACCTTTAAGGATAAACATCCCTAAAGTGGCAATATCTGTATTATCTATAAAAACCCTGCTCATTTACATTTTTACTTTTATGCCGTGCTCTTTCATTTCGGTAATTTCATTCTTAATTTCCTCAAGAAACCTGTTAAAGCTGGTATGCTCTGCTATAATATGAAGCTGCTCCAACATTGCACTTTGAATGCTTACGCTCTCTTGCTCCAAGTTCACGCCCAAACTTTCACTTTCATTCACTTCATTAACAAGCCGAACTAAAGCATACAACCTGCCTAACACATCATCAATACTATCTTGCGATGCCTGTGCAATACCCTTACTTGCTACACTTCGTTGCCCGCTCTCATTTTGCCACACATCGTACCCCATTTCTTTGGCTTGTTTTTGCCACTCTTTGGCAAATTCCTGCATTGCAGCAATTTCACCTTTCATTGTATTGGCAAAGTTGGCAATGGCATTACGCACCTCGTTAGCAGTCTGTCGGGAAGTTCCTTTTTTATTATAGATGTCTCTAAGTTCTTTTTGAAATTCCTTGAATCGGGAAGAAACAAACAACTCATACATTATTTGCTTGCCTAACTTTCCAAAGATTTTACCCACCGAGTTCGCAAAACTTTCAAAAGCATCTTCATTGGTTGCTAAGGCATTGGCAACGCTATCAACGATACTACTACCCAGCTCTCCGAAAGTATCTCGCAAATAGTCATCAAACGCCTTTTGCGCTTCTTCCATTTGCTCGTAAAGCGTGACAATCTCCTGCAAAGACTCTTTGTCTTTCTCACGCATTTGCTGTGTCTGCAGAATAGACTTTGCTCGCTCAATATTCAGTTTACCCTCTTTATCAATGAGGTCATCATACTTTTCAGTGATGCTTGTATAAATATCCTTACCTTTTCCCCAACCAAATAACCCGGTCTTTTTATGCCCGGTTTTTACTTTTATTTTATCAAGTTCAGATTGAAAATTGGGAACTTTAACAATACCAAAAAAACGGGATTCAAGGCCTGATTTCTTCTTAAGTTTATCTTGCAGCTGCTGAAAGCTCTCGTTATAAGCTGTTAAATACCCTAATGCTTTTGCAATTGCATCTACACCAAAGATGCTTTCTTTGTCTTTCATTAGCATCTTTTGTTTGAATAGCAATTTATTGTATTGCCTTTGTTGTGCCAATTCGGCACGGCGTATGCGTGCCAATGCTTCACGGTGCGCTTTCTCCGCTGCTGCAGACTTGCTCAACACTGAGGACACCAAGCCTAAGCCTGCACCAATAGCAGCTCCTGCAGGTCCGAAAGCCATACCCGCTTGCGCACCTTGCATTGTGCTACCCGCCACATCGGCAATATTGGAAAAGCCATCGGCTACATCACCCAAGAAACTACTTCCTGTAAGCTCGGCAATGCTACGCAATGAATCGGCAAACATATTGGTTAATGCTATTGCTGATTGTACCTTTTTATTGATTTCGGTAATTGACTGCTCTAACTCTTCCTGTCCGGCATCTTTACTAAATAACGTTTGAAAGTGCTGTCCAAGTGTTTGGGCATTTCTTTTTAGCTTTAAAATAAGCTCGCTGAGGGCTTTAAGTGCTGCCGGGTCTTTTGATAGGGATTTGTATGTTTCCTCATCAATTCCCAAAGCTGCCCCTTGCTCTGCATTATATTGCTTAGCATTGAGGAGTTGCTGTACTGCCTCTGCTTTTTGCAGAATTTTCTGCAATTCGGCAACTGACTTCCCGGAAAGGTCGCTAAAGATTTCTGCAATGGTAGATTTTATACCTCCTGCAGATTTTTCCAAAGCAAACAACTCTTTTGCCTCCGCCTTGTCTAATTCTTTTAGATTACCGTCTAAATTCCCATCGGCATTCTTTGCTTCAATTTTTGCCCGCTCATCAGCATAACGTTTGAGGATCTCCGTTTTCTTTTGCTCGTAGGTCTCATACTTCTTTAATAAATCGCTAAACTGTTTTTTCACCTCTTCAGAATAGGCTGAGGTTACGGAAGTCTTATCTTTATCACGCTTCGTTTCGGCATCTTTCAATGCTTTGTCTAACTGTGCGTGTGCTTCGGGAACTTTTTTACCTACAAGCTGCTCACTTGCTTCCAACTCCTTACGGCGTGCCTGTATTCGTTGTTTCTTAAGCTCATACTCCTGATCAATCTTGGCAAGTTTCTTTTTAACACCCTCGTCCATTGCTTGTAAGGCTATGGCGTTGGTTTCATTTTCGATTTGTATTTGGAGTTTAGCGAAATCTTTGGCTTCTTTTTCTTTGGCTGTAAGCGTTTTTTTACCACCTTTTTGATTAAAATTCCAAGCCGAAAGAGCCTTTTTCGCTTCGTTATATTTTTGGAGCTGTGCGTTCCATTTTGCCGTACCTTTTTCGGCATTGGTCATTAAAGAAAGAGCTGTCTCAGCATCTTTTTTCTGTTTTTCCCAAAAACTTTTAGTATTCTTATCAAGATTACCAATTCCTGATTCGTTCAGTATTTTTTTAGCATTCTTAGATGACTTTACAGACTTCAAAATCATCTCATCGATTTCTTTTCGTGCATTAGAAAGTTCTAATTTGGCACTTTCCTTGGCAAGATTGAGAATCTTTTTGGTCGAGGTAGTTATAGAAGTTCCGTACATTGTAGGCATCACATCATCTGCAATTACCACCTCATCAGGCATTGCCTCAATCTCCATCTCTCTACCGATAGTTTCCTTATACTTCTCTTTTGCCAAATCCATATAAGCCGATGCCTTTGCTCGTTCCAAAATGGCTTTTTTGAACGCCTCTGTATTCTGTATAAAAAGGTTATCTGCACCATTTACATCAGAAATTGCAACGCCAAGACTATTAAAAGCATCTTGATTGTCTCGCACATACTGCTCTTTATCTTTAAGAGAATCGCCGAGCTTTTCCCACTCAGTACGCAGTTGCTCATACTTTGCGAGTACATCTGCAGAATTGTCTGCCACAGCTGTTGCAAAGGCTCTTTCTTGCTCCGCTGCTTCTTGTTTTTTTGTAATATACTTATCCAACGCCACAACGGCAGCCGAAACAGCAACAGAAAGCCCCAGTGTAAGCGTCCCCATTAATATTTGAGCTTGCACATTGGTAATACCTAAAGTAGTAGCCACTTTCATATTGGCAATCGCCCATAATTCTTTGGCTTTTCTAACCGTAGTAATACGGAAAGCAGAAGTTTCGTGCAAGGTGTTAGACACTTGCTGTAATCCTATGGTTATGGCCATCATAGATTGCAAACGGGTTTGCACTTTTTCCATTTGCTCACTGTTACCATTCACCAGACCCATTGCTCCGGCAGTAGCGGTAAAGGCTCCCGATACAGCATTTAACCCGGAAAGCACACCCGCCATTTGTGTACCTCCTGTACTAAGGGCTTTTTGTGTAGCAGTTAATTCCTTGTATGCTGTTCCAAGTAAACCCAAACGCTCCTCAAGCACTTTGTATTCTTGCGTATTTTCACGCCCTTGCATCTTGAGGGCTGCCATTTCATTACGCACATTTCGGATTTCAGTCTCTAAGTTTTTAGATTTGTTCGTAAAGGACGATTGCCTTTTTTCAAGCGACTGTAACGCCTTTTCTTCGAGTTTGATTTCCGTGCGAAGATTGCGAACGGCCTTTGAAAGTCGGGATTTTTCCGCAGCCACTTTAGGGTCTTGTGTCCCCACATTTACTTTCTTAAAATCCTTTTCCAAAAGCGAAAGTTCAGAGCGAAGTTCTGAAAGCACCTTTTTTTGTATCGCAATGCTCTGCCTTACCTCTTCCTGTGCTTTTTTGGCATCTGCACCCAAGCCACGTACTGACTTTGCTGCCTTTTCACTTTCATCGGCAACATTCTGTCGCATTCGTATGTCAATCTCTACCGGTTGCATTTATTAGTTGTTAGCAATTAGCTTTTAGTTGTTAGTCCTTAGTTATTAGTTTGTCATTCTGAACGCAGTGAAAAATCTTACTCATAACGGTCAGTGAGCGGAGTCGAACTGCATCACTCATAATTCATAACTCCGCTGTTATTCTGCTCGTAATCTCCTTAAATCCTCAATACTTTCCACCACAGGCACAGGCTTTTGTCCTCGTACATAACGCGGTGCATCGGCAGCGTATAATTCATAATTAAGCCAACTATCGCCCCACAACACCTGCTGCCTTGTCAAGCCTCTTTCTTTGGCTATTTGCCCGATGATTCCAAAAGGGCTATGAAGACCAGTCGTGTAGCCTTTTAACTCCCCTTTTCCATTTGCCCCAAGTTCGGATTCATCATCATTTTCATCTGCTGAACGTACCACTTGGTAATAGTTGTAAAATCCTTAGAATTATTCACCTCAAAAGCAATAAGGAACATTTCAACCAAGGCTTGTTTGTCCACTTGCCACAAGAGGTATTTGCTAAGAATTTTCTTAAATAGTTTAATCTTGAGGTAGTCATTTAATACCGAAATCGCTAAGCATTCCACGATGGGCTTTATACTCTTACTCAGCTGTTCATTATTCCCTGCCAACACTACCTCTTCCAAGTTGTGTTTTAACACCACCTCCGAAAAGTACAGGATAGTACCTGCTTTGTGGGAACGAAGCGTAATACTTGGATTTAACCACCGTAACCAAAAAGGAGCGGGCAACCGAAATCGCACGCCCCTATCTAATAGATGCCTCGCAGCATCAAGTCTCTTGTTTTCCATTATTACTTCATAATAATGTCACAATCCCAATCTTCGGCAGCTTTCAAGCACTTGAACTGGAAAGGAAATTTGTTCTTTCCACCATATCCGGGATTCAAGTTTGTCAAGACATACCCTTTGGCATTAGGTATAATGATTTCTCCACCTTTTCGCAAATCAAACTTCAATGCTCTATTAAGAATTTGTTTGCTCGCACTTTTTTGGAAAGCTCCGTCAGACTTTTTACCACCTACTAACTTTACCAAGTCATCGTGGCTCAGTTCTACAAATGAACCTTGTGCTTTTAATCCTGCACCGGCTACATCAACATCTATCGGCGAGTCGTTCTCGTGAGAAAATACCTCATCCTCCTGTGGTTCGCCCTCAATAATTGAAAGCTCATCATCGCGCAATGTTGTTGGAAGTGCCTCCCAAACAACTGATTCCAATTCACTTTCTGCTGTAATAGGTTCAGCCATTAAGATTCTTACAACTCTCGCTTTACATACAATTCTTTCTGCCATTTTTACTCTGTTTTTTCGTTAGCAAATAGTTCTTTTTCAATTTCCTGCACCTTTACCGCCAACTTCTCTGTGCCAATATTGCTTGCAGGCTTCTTGCCTGTTAAGGCTTCGTGTCTTGCAAATAGGAAGTCTCTGTCTTCCAACAGCTCCTTATTTACTTTTTCATAGTCAAAAGGCTCTTGCTTCTTAGCTGCTTCCTTTTGCTCAGCTTTCTTTTTGGCTGCTTCTTTCTTTTTAGATTCTGACTCTTGCTTCTCTTTCTCTTCTTTGGCTTTTTGCTCTACCTCTTTTTGCTTTCGAGCTGCCTCCTCTTTTGCTTTTTTGTCAGCTTCCGCCTTTGCCTTAGCTCTTTTTTCGTGAACAAACGTATAGACGTTGTCATCAGCGAATTGCTTTGCATAACGCTCAGCATATTGCTTGTCTGTAAAGCCTTGCGCATTAGCACACAGATGCACTTCTTTTAGCTCTTTGTTGCTTCTAAACAAGTTATCAGCTTTACTCTGCAACATTTCTCGTGTTTCTTTTTTCTCTGCCATTGGTCTAATTTTTGGTTTTCAAAAAATCCCTGCCCAACCACTAAGCAGGGATTTTGTTCTTTTATTTTTATTATCTATTTTTTATCAATTACGAGTAAACTATTTATCGGTCAACTCAGGGAGGCTGCCTTTTCTTTCTCCAAAACTGCCACCAATGGTTTCGCTGTTTTATAGTGTCTTTTAAAAATCGTTGATCCAAAATCAAACTATCATTCCCTTGAGTTTTTAAAGTATCTGTTATAACCATTGCTGATGTAGGCACAAATTCTAACTTGCTATTTCTTTTCACCTTAATCCTATCAAGGTGTTGGTCTATACTGTATCGAGGAATTTTAGCCAATTTGAAATACTCCCTGCTAAATCGGGCAATAACAGTGTCTTTTTCGACCATTTGCTTACGCAACTCTGCATTTACCGCAACAGCCTCTTGGGCTACAGTTCTTTTCGGTCGGTATTTGAGATAATAAAACCCCAACAGTACCACCAATGCAACGAATGAATGTGTTGCAACTTTTAATAGTGCGTTTAGATTCTTAATCATTTTTGTTTGCTTTCCAATTCTTCAATTCGCTTATACGCTCTTGTCAATTTCCCTTTTACTATACTCAGCTCTTTAGAAGTTGTAGCAAGTTGGATAGTGAGGTCTTCTATTTTTTTGGTATTTTCAATGAGTTTACTCCTTGAAGCATCTGCCTCGTCCTTCCATTGCTGAGCAGATTCTCTCCACTCTTTCGCTACCAAAAAAACATTTTCAATTTCCTTTCGCTCATTTTGCTTTTTAAGACTCTCGTTTTGGTAAGTGAGTTCATCTACCTTAGCCTTATGCGTCTTTCTTTCATACCATCTCGTGGCTAACCACGCTATTGCAGAGGAAAGAGAGGGGTTAAAAAAAGACCAAAAAACCTCCATATTAAACTCCATAAATATTCCTCCTTTCTATTCCGATAGACTCAAGCCACTCCGGCACATCAAACGAGGGACACGCCTTTGCGGCAAATTGGTTATGCCCCGCTACTTTCACAGTTGGAAAGCGTTTTACAAAATCTTTCACATAATTTGCGAGAGCTTCTTTTTGCTGAGCGGTGCGAGTGTCACAAGGCTTATGAAATGAATCCAAGCCACCGGCATACACAATATGACGACTCACGCTATTTAAGCCTTTCGCTCCGTTGGTGATTTCCCAAGCATCCACAAACTCGTCCTCATTATTATCAACCAAACGCTCAACAGATCCATCCAAATGGAACAAATCAGTATAACCGACTTGATGCCAGCCACGCCCCGTAGGTGGGGGCGATAAGTGCCAACGGCGAATGTCCGCAGCCGTCACCTCACGCCCCTCAGGGGTCGCAGTACAATGAATTAGTAAATATTTGAGTCGTTTTTTCATTTTTAAAAGTCTTAGCCATTAGCCCCTAAGAGCTAACAGCTAATTGCTTGTTTTTTTACTGTCCGTCATACAAGACGATATCCTCACCAAACACGATGTTCGTATCAATCTTCATCAACATCTTGAAGAAATACAGTTCACCTGCATTTTCAAGCAAACCTATCTTTATGACCTCTGCATCATTCACGTAGCCAACTCCCGCCCAAAAGTTAGAGTCTACCTCTGAAGTTGTATAAGCTGCCACAATTACATCTTTTGGCCAGTTCGCCAATGCTACAATTTGGAAGCCTTTGAATCGCTCAGGATTCATTCCTGTGTAATCCTCTCCTTTTTGCGGTTTCTCGGTCAATACGTAATCGTATGCCTCTGCATCTTCCACACTCATAAAGAGTTTGGTGTTTTTCTTCAACTTTTGCCCTTTCAATGGCTTTGGAATCATCTTCACAATCTCTTTCAGCTTGCTAATGATGTTTTCCTCTGTAATAGGCTCAGGATTCAAGACCTTTTTCACATCGGTATCTGCTTTGATTCGGGTTAAAATACCATCAAAGAATTTACCTTCTTCATCGCCATATTCGCCATTGATAAACTCATCTCCTAACTCAAAGGACACAGTTTTAGAGAGTTCAGTCAAAAGTTTTTCTTGTATCTCTGGAGGTAGCTCAGAAAACACTAAATTCCCTTCAGGTTGAAATGGACGCCAAATATGCTCGAATGCACGAGGATTAAAAGTTGTAAACGCCATTACATCCTTTGGCTTCAACTTCTTTTCAGTAATCTCAAAATTTCCCTTAGCATCACTTTGCTTGGGCATTTCTTTACGCTTCTGCAATACTTTTCCACCCTTTAGACGTGGTATAGTAAATTCGTGCAATACATCAGGTTGGATTTTTATATGTCCACCCTCCACTAATTCGTTAGTGGTAGTCGCTCTTACGAGAAGTTTGTCTAAAACCTCTCCTGAATAGCTTGAATTAATTGTTACTGGCATCGTTTCTTATTTTTTGTTGTTATTGTCAATTTCTTCAAATCGCTGCTCCCAAACACTTTGTCCGGTGCCTTTGCCGTCCGCATTCGCAATGCGTTTGGTTACACTCTCAACTGTTGGGATTGCCTCTAAGGCATTTTTACCGGCTTCAAAGTCGTTATCAAACAACTTCAATATCGACTCTTTACCCTTAGCATCTAATCTGCCGTCCTTTACAGCAGCATCTACCAAGCGAACTGCTTCTGCAGTTTGCTTGTCTTTCTCAGCTTTTTCAAAAGCGTCCACTTTATCTTTTAAGGCTTTATTTTCCTTATTTAAAGTTTCATTTACATTTACAATGCCCTGCACTGCTTCTCTCACAGCTTCGACATTTGCACTGTCTTTTAGCCCCAAAATAGAAGCTATCGTTGCTAAATCTTTATTCATATTCTTATCTTGATTTGGTTGCACATCCATTAATTTCAACAAAACATCTCTATCTTGCAGGTTCAACTTCTCGCCTTTATCATCATAAAAAGCAAGAGCGTTGTGATTTGCACCTATAGTGACGACAGATGCCTCACGCACTGTCCATTTCAGTACAGTAACTCCTGTTTGTCCCTCTAACTTCAAAGAATCATCATCGCATACCTCTTGAGGTCTCCAAGCTCCAATACTTGCCATTCTCAAAAAATCATTTGCAACTTTATCAGCGACTTTCTTAGCACGCTCATCGTTAAGGTCAAATACAGGATCTGCAAGAATTTTCCCATCTTCTACACGGATATTTTCCCACCGACCGATTGGCAAATCCCAATCATTGTGATTAAGCAACATTACAGGATTCTTCTTGAACTCTGTAAGGTTAGCTCCGGAGGTCAGCATACGAAAGCCGTAAGTATTTACACTCTCATCGTGAAGTACGAATGTTTTGTTTTTCTTTTTGGTCATTTTCTGCTGTTGTTTCGTTTCAAAAATTCACAGCAAACCTACTTTTCAAGGTTTCCAAAATGAAAAAAGATTACAACACTTAAAACTTTCATTCCAAGACTTGAAACTTTTTTAGTAAAAACACGGTCAAAAAGTCAATTTCGCATCAAAAAGAAACGCAATGGCAAAATTGACAATGGAGCAAAAAAGAGAGTGGGCATTACTACTTTTTACTAAGGAAAACTACGAACAAAAAGAAATCGCAGCCAAAGTAGGAGTAAGTGAAGTTACTATTAGTAATTGGAAGAAAAAATACCACTGGGAAGACCTTAAAGTGTCTATAACAATTACTAAAGAGGAGCAACTCAAAAACCTCTACCGTCAAATTGCAGAGATAAACAAAACCATTGCCAACAGAGAAGAGGGGCAACGATATGCTACACCGAAAGAAGCAGACAGTATTACCAAATTAGCGAATGCCATTGATAAAATGGAAACTGATGTGGGTTTGTCTGATATTGTCAGCACATTCAAGGGCTTTTTGGCATTCTTACGAAAAACAGACCTGCCAAAATCTCAAGAATTAGTGCCATTGTTTGATGCTTTCATTAAAACCAAAATCAACGGATAAATGGTAAAGAGACGGTTAAAAATAGAAGACAGACAGGCGCTATTGGAGTGGGAAGAAGAACGCCAAAGTATTCTTAATGCTACCACTATCGATACGACCGAGACCGAAGTCGAAAAACTAAAGCGAATTGAACGCTTAGAGAAAGACGATGAAGCGTGGTTCAAATACTATTTTCCCGAATACTACAAGTGTGAACCGGCACCTTTCCATAAAAGAGCGACCAAACGACTAATGAGCCACAACCGTTGCTATTATGTACGCGCGTGGAGTAGAGAGTTGGCAAAGACAGCACGCTCAATGATGGAGATTACCAAACTGTCACTTACAGGCGTTATTCACAATGTGCTACTTATTTCCAATTCCAAAGACAATGCCGACAGGCTACTCTTACCTATAATGTTGAATTTGGAAACTAACCAACGTATTATAAATGATTACGGTGAGCAAAAGAAAATTGGTAGTTGGGAAATTGGCGAGTTTACAACAACAGGGGGCGTTTCTTTCCGTGCCATAGGAGCAAAGCAATCGCCACGTGGTACACGTAACAAAGCAGCACGTCCGGACTTTATTCTTATTGACGATATTGATACTGATGAGGAAACTCGAAATACAGACCGCATCAAAGACAAATGGAAATGGATAGAAGAAGCATTAGTGCCAACGATGTCCGTGTCGGGCAATTACCGCATTGTATTCAACGGCAACATTATTGCAAAAGATTGCTGCATTACTCGTGCCATAGACAAGGCAAAAGGCATAAAGTCCGGCTTTGTAGATATAATAAACATCAGAGACAAAAACGGCAAAAGTTCGTGGCCACAAAAAAACAGCGAGGAAGATATAGACGAGTTCCTTTCTCTCATTAGCACAGCTGCTGCACAAAAAGAGTTCTTTAATAACCCACTGAGCGAGGGCGAAGTCTTCAAAGAAATGCACTGGAGCAAAGTACCACAACTTCGTACATTCCCATTTTTAATAGCCTATGGCGACCCTGCAACTTCGAATAGTGAAAGCAAAAAGCGAAGTTTCAAATCGGTGTGGCTAATTGGCTACAAAGAGGGCAAGTTTTACATCATTTGGGGCTACTTAGACCAAGTTACCAATGCCGACTTTGTGGATTGGTATTATGGTGTAAAAGATTACGTAGGCGAGCGTACACAAGTGTACAATTACATTGAAAACAACACTTTGCAAGACCCTTTTTATAAACAAGTGTTTATTCCATTATTTTCTGAGCAAGGCAAAGAAAAAGGTATAATTGGTATTACTCCGGACACTCGAAAGAAACCCGATAAATTTGCACGAATAGAGGGTAACCTTGAGCCAAAAAACCGATTAGGACAGCTAATCCTCAATGAAAAAGAAAAGGAAAACCCACACTTTAAAAGATTGGTGGAGCAATTCCTTTTAATCAACCCTAAAATGGGCTCACCTGCTGACGGCCCCGACTGTGTAGAGGGGGGCGTATATATAGCAAATGAGAAAGCAAGTACACTTTCAGCAGGAAGTTACAGCACAGGAAACAGGACACGAAATGCAAAACGATACTAAAATGTTTATTACACAGGAAGAGTTAAAGACACATTTATACCGAGAAAACATTGACACCATTAGCCGTGAAGATGACAGTATTCTACAAGCAGCCATTGACGGTGCAATTGCAGAAGCAAAAGGCTATTTAAGTGCGTATGATAGAGAGCAGATTTTTAGCAAAACAGGCGAAGAGCGTAACGCTTTACTGCTCATTTTCATTAAAGACATAGCCGTGTGGCATTTCATAGTGTTGTGCAATGCAGGCACAGAATTAGAACTGAGAGAGGCACGTTACAAAAGTGCCATTGCGTGGCTCAAAGGCGTACAAAAAGGCGATATCAGTCCTGACTTACCTACTGCAATAGAGCCAGACGGCGAAAAAGCTACCGACACCATAAAAACAGGAAGCAACCCAAAGAAAAGGCAACATTTTTAAACGTCATTGCGAACGAAGTGAAGCAATCTCTAAAACCTAACAGCTAAGATTATGGCAAAAAAAAGACAAAATAAAAAGCAACAAAAAACGCAAGTAGTACATAAAATTACAGTAAAAGCTCCACGCCGAGAAACCTCAGATGTAGGAGCGTGGCGCCAAGCCTTACGCTCAGCAGATAACGAGCGTATGACAAAGCTCTACGACTTGTATGAGGACCTACTCATCGATGGCGTATTGTCTGATGCTACCGATAAGCGTATAGATGCTATTACGTTAAGTGATTTAACCTTTCAAGACAAGGCAGGCAAGGAAGTCGATGCAATGATTGAGCTTATCGACACTCCTGCATTCGAACAAATGCTACGCCTCATTATGAAGCGCAAAACGTTTGGGCGTTCCGGGTTTGAATTTGACTTTACAAATGGTTTTAGTCTTACGGAAATAGAGCCACAACACATTAACTTGAAAAAGAAACAAATACTACTCAAAGCTACCGACTTAGAGGGTGTACCTTACGAGAAGTTGCCTAATGTAGTGGTGTTAGGAAAACAACGTGATTACGGCTTATTTTTAAAAACAGCCCCTTTTACCATTTATAAGCGTGGAGGTTTTGGCGACTATGCACAATGGCTCGAAATCTTTGGAATGCCTCAACGTGTAGGGAAATACAACGCCTACGACACCGAGAGTAGAAGACTTTTAGAAGATGCAATGGAGCGTGCCGGTTCTGCTCCTTGGTTGGTTATTCCAAAAGAAGCCGATGTTGAAACCACCAACAATACAGGAAGTGGAAACAGTGGCATTTCCTATAATGATTTTCGCAAAGCGTGTAATGAGGAAATCCTTATTGCAATGCAAGGGCAAACCTTGACGACCATTGCAGGCGAAAAAGGAGCAAGGAGCTTAGGCGAAGTACATCAAGGTGTTTCACAACAAAAGCATTTGAGCGATATGCGTTACGTACAACGCGTATTGAACTACACCATTTTGCCAATCTTAGAAGCTCGTGGCTTTCCTGTTAGTGGAGGAAAATTCCTATTTCCCAAACAAGCAGAGCCTTTAGAAGTTAGTGAAATCGTACAGCTGAGCAATATTATTGATATGCCGCAATCTTGGATATATGATAAGTACGGCATTCCAATTCCGAAAGGCGATGAAAAATTGGCAAAGACCAACACCCTTGTTGAGCAGAGCCAAAGCATTGAAAAAAAGGCTAAGAAGAAAGGGAAAAAGAAAAAGCCTGAAAAACCCTCAACAGAGCCAAGCAAAATAAATAGTGGCAAAAAGAAAGGAAAAAAGCCGATTAAAAACAGCGATAAATCCATACTAAAAAAAGTGTATGATTTTTTCGTAAACGCCCCCAAGTTAAAGGGGGCAGTTGGCAGTCACCTCACATTGAGCAATAGCTTAAGTGACGATGTTATTGGTCGTATCGACGGAAAAATGCCTTTTGATACCGCACTCTTTGAGTTCTTCCGGGATGATTTCCTTAAAGCAATTATCATTGAGGAAAAGACAGAAGAACTCAGCGACCTTACGTTGATCTATGGCTACGAAACTGATGCTTTTAAAACAGCACAGGAGTTAAATATTTTCCATTTTTCAGCAGCTAAAACATTGGCAGAAGTAATGGAGTTAAATCGCATCTACCAAGAAAGCGGAAGTTTTGAGGAGTTTTACAAAAAGGCAAAGAAAGTAGCGGACACATTCAATAAAAAGTGGCAAAAAACAGAACACGAAACGGCTACACTCATTGCTGAAGGTGCCGAATTATACCAACGCCTAATCAAAAAAACAAAGCTATTTCCGTATTGGGAATACCGAACGGCAGGCGATGACAAAGTACGCCCGGAACACGCACTTTTAGACGGCTTGATTTTACCTGCTAACGACCCATTATGGAAAAAGATATTTCCGCCAAACGGTTGGAAGTGTCGCTGCTACGTAATACCTCGTATGGCTCACGAAGTAGGAAAAGATGAAGCAGATCGCAAAAAGATTTTTGAAGAAATGCGTAAACGTGTGGCGGATTACTTTGAAACTACCGAGTGGAAGAACAGCAAAGCACAGGGGTTTGGTGTGAATAGAGCTTTGACGTCTGAGGTATTTCAAGCCAACCAAATGTATGTCAAAAAGTTTCCGACTATGGCAAAGAAGCTGCTAAAAGATGTAACCTACAAGACCTATCAATTAGGCAGCTACGAGCAAAATAGGAAGAAAGCAACGGAAGACGTAAAACTGTATGAGGGCAGTTCTGCGGACTTTTTCAGCAAATTGGAAAGCGAGAACGACAAAGTGTTTTTCCGTGATTACAACAACCGAATGATATTGTTTGACGAGGAGAAATACCTCAAAGGACACACGCCTAAGAAATATTCCGTAAGAACGCAATACTTAACAGCAGCACAAGAAACATTGAAAAACCCTAACGAAGTATGGTTGGGAGTGAATGATAAAGAACTCAACACTTACCGCTTGGTAAGGTATTACAAAGATGTTACGATAGTGGTAGTCGCCGAAACGAAAGACGGCAAGGTATATAGAATTAAGACTTGGTTTCCCGTGAATGAGAACAGAGTTACTGCAAGATACAGGAGTGGATTGCTCATAAAAAAACAGCCGTAATTGCTTACGACTGCTATTTCTTGGAGCTTGAAAGCAATACGCTGTTTTTTCAGCCGTCCGTGTCCCTCCGCTCCGGGTTATTGGCACTTCCTTGAACCGCATTGCCTACTGAGTGCAAATATAGCAATAAAAGTATGAATTTCAAAGAATTAGAGCAATATTTTGAACAATTACCCGATACTGTCCTCGATGATGCTGCCGAAATAGTGGCAGAAACAGCTGTCGAGCTCTTTAAGGAATCGTTCAATACGAAGTCTTTTAACGGTGTGCCTTGGTTACAACCACAGCATCACAAACGCACAGGCTCATTATTGATAGAAAGCGGGGCATTGCTTAATACCATTAAGCCTGCACTCATCAGCAGAGAGCGAATAATCATAAGCGCGGGCAACCAAAAAGTAAACTATGCCAAAGTGCATAACGAGGGCTTTACAGGCTGGGTAAATGTACCGGCACACACACGCAACGGAAAAAAAGTGAAAGCCCACCAAAAGAAGATGAACATACCACAACGCCAATTTATGGGCAAAACAGATGAATTAGCAACACTAATTCACGACCGCTTGCAAGCCCATTGCAACAGCGTTGCAATACGAATAAAATAGTAATGAAATGGAAACAAAATCATCATTGCGAACGAAGTGAAGTAATCTCATTCATAACTTATAACTCATAATTCATAACTAAAAAAGATGAAAACAATTTACAACCAACTATTACAGCGACTTGAAGAAAAAGTACCACAATTAAAGTGGATAGACTTAGATTGCGGGCAGTATGAAAGCAACGAACGCCCTGCAGTAGCACTTCCGTGCTGTTTGCTTTCTATTGAGGTAGCAGACACCGAAGATATTACGGAAACTATCCAAGATTGCAAAGCAAGAATTTCCGCACGCTTGGCATTTGAGAATACAGGAAGAACCGCAGGCAATGCACCCGAAATAGTGCGAGAAAAAAGCCTACAAGTATATGACACCATTGCGGACGTATATAAGGCGCTACAAGGCTTTGAAACGGAAAACTTCGAGGCACTAAGGCGTACACGGCAGGGCAAAGAAAAAAGCCGACACGGCTACTTTCAGTACCATATCGACTTTGTTTGTGAATTTGAGGATTTGACGGCTGAGTAGTCAATGCATCAGCCGGGCAATACTGTCTCGCTCTTTTTTATACCTAAGAGATAAAACACTATCTTTAGCAAAGACATAAAAAGCCGATGCTACTTGGTAGTCTTTAAACAGCTCAGAATTGCGATCTATTCTTTTGATGATAGTATCAGTATTTTCTGACCAACCAATTACTCTTCCTAAAGAATGATTATAAGCATACTGCAACTCTCTTTCAGAGCCCAATCCCTCTTTCATCAGTTTACTTTTCACTTCCAATACAAGAAATTCTTTTATCCTCTCGTTCAAGTACTCACTATTAAGCACTTTCTCTCTAAGTAAGCGTTCTTTTTTTTCTTGCTGAGTTTCACACCCCCAAATTAATGCCACTATAAACAGTGATATTAATAACTTTTTCATAATCTTTTAACTTTAAATTAGATACAACAAAAATAAACAAAAAACCGCCACAAAGGACGGTTTTCATAAAAATACTACAACATTACTCACTTAAAGCCTTGGGGCTTTCATTTACAATACCACTTCCGGAAAGCAGTTGTTTTGTTGCATTTGGATTTTCCGTTTTACTCATCATCTGCAACACCTGTGCTTTTACTTTGTAT
>PDWI01003924.1_pt1 | contig 20477 bp, 18 predicted proteins | sample 1430891 | NCBI WGS metagenome assembly PDWI01 (sample SAMN01162508, study PRJNA174530) | Oral metagenome, whole genome shotgun sequencing project. | biome: Marine environment; feature: Marine mammal; material: Swab sample of the gingival sulcus; isolation source: swab sample of gingival sulcus... | reverse complement strand
GTTGGGTTGTATTATTCCTTAATACAGAACCAGCTATAACCCCAGCCAAAGCCATTTGTCTATGAAAGAATTCGTCTTTTATGATACGACAAAATTGCCCAAAATCTATTAAAATTTCAACTGTCTGAGCAAGCTACTTAGTCAAAGCGAGTTTTGAAATTTTCAGATTTTTAAGATTTTAAGTGAAATAAATAGAATTCTTGAATCAACAAATTGGGTTGGTTGGGGTTTTAGATTTATCAATATAAAGCCAAACAAATTGGATTGGTTGGGTTGTATTATTCCTTAATATAAAGCCAAACTATGCGTCCAGCCAATTGGATTGATTGAAATTATAATATAATAAAATACAAAAACCAGAGATAAACTATTAAATTTATCTCTGGCAAGAAGTACAACTTTAGGGGAAGCCCCTGATTCTCCTGTAATTTTATATTCTACTTTTTAATATACTCAATCTGTTTTCCAGTTCTTGAATTTCATATTCCGCTATCATAATAGCCATATCTTTATAATCTTTATCATTTTCACTATAGCTATTAAAAGCATTGTAATAATTATCTCTGTCAATAAATTTAATATCTATTGGTAAAAGTCCATTTTTGATAAGTTCTAAATTTAATAATAATCTACCTGTTCTTCCATTGCCATCTATAAAAGGATGTATGCTTTCAAATTTCAAATGGAAAAGTGATATAGCCTCTATTATGTGCTTTGTCTGTTTCCATTCTTTATAGTTTATCAAAAGCTCTTCCACCTTTGGTTGTATTTCATAAGGTTGTGGCGGTATGTAGTCTGACCCCGATATCCTTACTGGCACACGTCTATATATTCCTTTATTTTCTTTATCCCCATTTAAAACTAAAGAATGAATATTTTTAATTTCAATCTCGCTTATTTCTGTATTTTTTTTAGATAAATCATATATATAATCAAAAGCATCTCTAAAACCTATCATATCTAAATAATCTCTTATAGGTTTTTTCCCTACCGTAATGCCATCTTTTAACAATAAAACAGTTTCTTTTAATGTTAGGCTATTACCCTCTATGGCATTTGAATTATAACTTGCTTCGTATACAAAATTCTCTCTTATTACTTTTAACTCCGTTTCATTCAAAGGTCTATAATTTGATAATTCTTTATTTAATTTTGTAACTTGCTTAAATACTTCTTGCATAAGCTATCTCCTAATTAAAAATTTGTATCTTTTACAACTTCACCAAACTTTTCAAATTTTCAACTCTATATTTTACCCTATTTCTCAAATGTTGAATAAATACTTCTAATAGCTTTTTCAAAATCTTTATTCTCAACACCGACTATTATATTCATCTCACTTGAGCCTTGGTCTATCATACGCACATTTACTTTAGAATCAGCCAACGCTTTAAATAGTTGCGCAGAAACTCCTAAACGTTTAGACATTCCCGAACCAACCGTTGCAATCAAAGACATATCGTTAAAGACTTCTACAGTATCTGGTTGCAAAATTCTTTTAATCTCATCCACCACTTCGTCTTCTTTTCCCGCCAAATACTTAGTTGCAACTATTATTGAAGCTGTGTCTATACTGCTTGGCATATGTTCTATAGGAATCCTTCTATCTTCCATAATTGAAAATAAACGTCTAAAGAAACCTATTTCTTTGCTCATTCCGTTTTTAAAAATAGCTATTACCGAAAAATCTTTGCTTCCTGCAATTCCTGTAATAGTTCTATCATCTCCAATATGAGCATTTGATTTTATAATGGTACCATTATTTTCCGGTTCATTTGTATTTCTTATATTTATAGGAATTCCAGCCTCTTTTACAGGGTATATAGCATCTTCGTGAAGAACTGACGCTCCCATATATGCAAGCTCTCTCAATTCACTATAGGATATATTCTCTATTTGTTTTGGATTTTCCACAATTCTAGGGTCAGCCATTAAAAATCCAGATACATCTGTCCAGTTTTCATATATCTCTGCGTCTACTGCTTTTGCCACTAAAGAGCCGGTTATATCAGAGCCACCTCTTGAAAAAGTTCTTATATTTCCATCTACATCACTACCATAAAATCCTGGAAGAACTGCCCTTTCATATTCTGATAAGACTGCTTTCAGCTTCTCATTAGTTTCTTTCTCCAACAATTTCCCATCTGCATCAAAAGAAATAACCTCTGCAGAATCTATGAATTTATAACCTAAAAGTTCTGCTGTTACTATTGCATTCAAATACTCTCCACGACTTGCCATATATTCATCTGATGCGCCTTTCACTAGTTCATCTCTTATTTTTTGAAATTCTAATTCTAGTTTTGCATCTATACCTAAGTTCATCTGCATTATAGTATATCTATCGCAAATCACTTGAAATACCTGTTCGTATGGCAAATTATGTTCTATATGAGTTTTACAAAGATACAATAAATCTGTTATTTTATTATCTTGCTTGTACCTTTTTCCTGGTGCAGATACAACGATATATCGTCTATCATCATCTGCCTCTACTATATTTTTAATTTTTCTAAATTGGATAGCATCAGCTACTGATGAACCACCAAATTTTAAAACTTTAATACCCATTATTCTAATCCTGCTTCTTTCCTTAGTATTTCGGCTTTATCTGTCTTTTCCCAAGTCAAGTCTAAATCAGTTCTACCAAAATGCCCATAGGACGCTAACTTTCTATATATTGGTCTTCTCAAATCTAAAGTTTTAATTATCTCTGTAGGTCTTAAATCAAAATGCTTATTAACTAAAATTTCTATTTCCTCATCTGAGATTTTACCGGTCCCAAAAGTGTCCACCAATATAGATACAGGCTTGGCTACTCCAATAGCATACGCCAAACCTATCTCACACTTATTTGCAATGCCAGAGGCAACTATATTTTTAGCTACATATCTTGCTGCATAAGCTCCAGAACGGTCAACTTTGGTAGGGTCTTTACCACTAAAAGCTCCGCCACCGTGTCTTGCATACCCACCATAAGTATCTACTATAATTTTTCTACCTGTTAGACCTGAATCTCCGTGAGGTCCTCCAATAACAAATCTTCCTGTAGGATTTACTAAATACTTTGTATTGCTATCAAGTAAGTTCTCAGGGATTATAGGTTTAACAACAAGTTCTACCATATCTTTTTCAATTTCCTCATGAGAAACATCAGGGTCATGTTGTGCAGATACAACAACAGTATCTACTCTAACAGGTTTATCTCCATCATACTCAACAGTAACTTGAGTTTTTCCATCAGGTCTTAAATATTTTACCGTACCATTTTTCCTCACTTCTGCCAATCTCATAGCCAATTTGTGAGACAATGAAATTGGTAATGGCATCAATTCAGGTGTTTCATCACAAGCGAATCCAAACATTAAACCTTGGTCCCCTGCTCCTTCTTCTTGTACCTTTTCTTCCTGGGCAAGCCTTACTTCTAAAGCCTTATCAACTCCCATTGCAATGTCTGTAGATTGTTCATCAATTGATGTTATCACTGCACAATTTCTATAATCTATACCGTATTCTCCATCATTATACCCTATATCTTTCAATACAGCTCTAACAGTTTTAGGTATATCTATATAGCAATCAGTGGTAATTTCCCCCATCACCATAACATAACCAGTAGTCGTAGTGGTTTCTGCTGCAACTCTGCCATTTTTATCTTTTTCGTAAATAGAATCTAATATAGCATCTGAAATTTGGTCACAAACTTTGTCTGGATGACCTTCAGTTACAGATTCTGATGTAAATAATCTTCTCATATCTTTCTCCTGTCTAATTATTTTGTATAATAAAAATACCTCCAACTAGGGAGGTTCAATTCTAAAATCTCATCTCCCTCATCTTTCAGAAATAACTTCTGTAGGATTTAGCACCTTTGCATATATCGTTAAAACATTTGAACATCTATGTGTTTGCAAATGTTCCCAAATATACAGGTTGCTGGACATCATCGGGCCTATTCCCTCCGTCTCTCTCAATAAGGTTGTTCTTCTTTTATTATATATAATTTTATACTGTATTGTCAACTGTTCATATTCATTATATACTATTTATAATTTAACTTTAGAATAATTAGAGAGGTTTTCTGGTGAAAAATAAATTTCAAGTTATAAAAGGGGGCTTTACACCTGAACAATATTTAGAAGCTAAATTTAACTTTGCAGAAGTTACTAATACTCGTTTAATGGGGGTAGTGGCTTTGCATATCAAATGGGATTTCCCTAAAATCAATAGTGTGCTACATCAATTTTTCTATTTTGATTGTGAAGAAAATGGTTTTGAAAGTTGCACAGTTTTAAAAAATGATAATCCATTAAATCTTCAAAAAATTGAAGGTGCTATTATAAAAGATTTAGGTGGTGAAAAAATCTCACTTTCAGAGAATGAAGCTATCTTTCTTGTGCAAGAATACGCCTTGTTTAATCAAAGGCGAAATATACCTCTACCTAAAAATTACGATGATTATGAATTTATACTACAAAAAAATCACAACCTTTCTTCAAAAGAAAAATTCATAGTACTTGAAAAAATCCAAGAAAAAATCGTTAACGATTACCAACTTATCAATTATTTCATTATGCGATTATGCGGTGGAGATTTAGATATTATACACTTTCTATCAAATATCTCTATGACTACTGAAATACAAAAATCTTTTAGCAATAGAACTTTTCACAGAAATTCTATAGAAAATTTGTCTTCAGAAGGGCTAAACACAAAAACATTCAAATGCCACTCCATAATTGAGCGAAATGGAATATATGAATCTGTTGTTTCTCAAGTTCAGACTCAAGATTTAAAAGTAACCTCTTTTGACATAATTTCTCAAATGAAAATTTCCAATATTGAGGCAAGCTTGATACTATCTTCCCCTGAATATATAAATCTTTATGAAACAACATCTTTAAACTATGAAGTAGTAAAATTTTTAGTAGATAACCTAACAGGTCATTCTAAAGTTTTAAAATACAAAAATGGTGAATGTTCATTTATTTTTAAAAAAGATAATAATCATACAAAATTAAAAGTTTATCGTTTAAACGGGGATATTGTAGGCTCTATTTATATCGCTTACAACGGACAAATTATCCTTACAGCACATTCTCCTATAAATATAATATCTTTGGAAATGAGCCTACTATCTTCTCAGCTATCTAAACATCTTCAGCTTGTTAATAAATATGAATTTCACGAACCAATTTTTCTTGATTTTTTACAAAGTGACATCGAAGATTTCACTGAATTTGTATCATTGATCGAATACTAATGTAAATAAAATCATCAAATAAATTATTTTAAACTCGCACAAAACAAAAACACTCCTTATGAGTGTTTTTATTTTTTTATATTTAACCATTACTGGTACAACAATCTTACTCTTTTTTATCTATAAGAATCAACTCTGCGCTTAAACCTTTTAAAGTCGTCCTTATACTTAGACTTTCAGATGTTTCTATAGTATTAAACTCAACATCTGGTAAATTAGACCAACTATTTATTAAAGTGTCCCTTTTACTTGCCACCTTAGAGTTTTTCCCATTTTCCTCGTAAGCCATAAAAATATTATTTTTTGAAACCTTATATCTGCTAACGCTAAATTCACCTGTAGGTATACTACATTTCAATAAAAATTCATTATCTTCTTCATAAGTTTCAATCAATTCTCGTATATCTTCCTTTGTTTCTATTTTCTTTAACTTTCCGCCAATATTTTCATCAATATTATAAATAAGAACAGTCAAACTTACAAGTTCACCATCTTTTTCCCCAATAGTAATCATATAATTATAACCAGATTTTATGACTTTCTCATTTAGACTTTTCATCAAGAAATATGGTCTTGCTAAAGGCTTTAAAAACTCATCCTGCATAATATCTGAAATATTAAATTCACTTTCTTCAGTGTCATACAATTCAGGCTCCATTAAATTCAATTCCACAATAAGAGGTTTGTTTTTTGTTCTATGATAGTGATTATCAAAATAAGACTGTTGATTTAATGCAATTTCAATATCCTCAGGGTGACATTTTTCATACATATTTATATCTTTTTGTAGTTCAATGTCCTTCCCTTTCATTCTATATTCTTCAGGTTCCATCTTATACCAAGTTTTGAAATGCTTTATATAATATCTAACTGCCGAAAATCCCATTTCCTGAGAAATAGTACCTATTTTTTTATTAGTTCCAAGTAAATTTTTCTTTGATTCTTCAACTCTTATAAAGCTCAAAAAATCTTGAAAGCTTAGACCTGTAGCCTCTTTAATTACATGGGATAAATAATATATACTTCTATTCTCCTTTTCTGCGATTTCATTTAATGTAACTTTATTTTTAAAATTTTCGTATATATATTTATTTATTCTTACCAATCTTTGGGCTAAAATTTTTCTAGGCTTATTATCCTTTGATGTGTCATCAAAAGGTTTACATTTAAAATCAGTTATTAGGCAAAATATTAAATTATGGCAGTTTTCAATTATCCTATGCTCATGTCCATAACCTTTTTCTAAAAACTCCAACATAATTTTTTTCATATTATTTCTCAATACAGGTAAAGCGCTCATCTTGTCATTTGTAAGTTCAAAAAAACAGTTTTCAACTCCTGAATGATACATTTTGAAATATGATACATCTAATTTCAGCATCATAACCATATTATCAGATTTGCTACCGTCAATACTATAAGTTTCCTTAGGATTTATAACGAAAACATCACCTTTTTTCAAGGTATAATCGTAATAACCACATTTTAAATCTATTTCCCCTTTTAATACATATAAAACTTCTAAATCATCGCTAAAATGTATTGGATATTTTTTTATACTTGCAGTCAACACGTATGCTGGCAATTCTTCTCTAAAATAACTTTTTTCCTTAAACATTACGACTCCTTAAAATTTTTAAAATCAAAATAAAACCTACAATATCACCTGTCCTATATTAAAGTTAAATTTGTATTTGACCTCTAACAACAGTTGTATATTTACCGCCAACTGTCATTTCTAAATTATTCCCTTCAGATATTACCTTAGTTATTATTTCAGATGGGAAACCCATTTCAACCCCTTGAATAAAGTAGTTAGAATCACCCTCTCTTACTAAATTATGAGAATGCAAATATGCTGTCAAAGAGCCATTTGAAGTTCCAGTTGATGGTTCTTCATCAATATCGTAAAGAGGTGCAAAGTTTCTACAATACGCAGTAACATCTTCTTCATCAGATAATGCAAATGCGTGTAAACCTACTACTTCTTTTGCCTTTGAATAATCAGCTAAAGCTTTAAAATCAGGTTTGATATTTTTAAGTATCTCTCTATCTTTTACACCCAACATTATGTCTGGTAACCCTACTGAAACGATTTGTGGTTCTAAAATTATATCTTTAGGTTTTATTCCTAAAATTTTAGCTATAGTATTTTTATCCTTACGAGAATTTAGCACATCTTTTAGTTCAGGTTTCGGCATTTCCATTGTTAAATTGCCATCTTCCATAATAACTTTAAGTTGCCCTGCCAAAGTTCTAAGATTATACTCCCCATTTTTCGTTAAAATTCTCCATTCTCTCAACGCACCAAAAGAACCTATTGTAGCATGACCACATAAATCCACCTCTTCTGCTGGAGTAAAATATCTTATATTAAAAGTGTTCTCATCTAAAATCTTTATAAATGCAGTTTCTGAAAAGCCTAACTTTTTAGCAACTGCTATCATTTTCTCTGTTTCTGGAAAATCTTCTCCATCTGGTAACAACACAACACCTGCTGGATTACCTCCCTTTATATTATCTGAAAATACATTTACAATTTGAAATTCCATATTTATTCCTTTCTACTTGTTATTATCTAAACATTTTTACTTGGTTTTTCACCATGATATTGATAATAACACACTTCTAAATTACCGTTATAAAACTTACGTCTACGATTTGCTTCTTTTTTCATAATACTTTTTTCAAGTTTCTTTTCAGGAGTAATAACGAAATAAGACCAAGTTTTATTTTGTTCGTATAATCTTTTCAAATTCCTCAACAATCTTTGAATTTCTTTATCTTCGCCTATTCTTTTACCGTAAGGTAGATTTGTTATAATTACTACACCTTCATCATCTAGCTGAATATCCTCTGCATCTCCAACTTGCCAAGTTATACAATCATCCACACCTGCTTCAATACTATTTTCTCTTGCAATTCTAACAGCTTCTTCACTTATATCTCTACCAATTATCTTCAAATCTACATCTAAATCTATTTTTCTAAAAGCTTCATTCCTAGCTTCTTTCCAAAATTCTTTAGGTATAATATCCCAGTTTTCAGATGCAAATTTTCTATTTAATCCTGGCGCTATATTCCTTCCAATCATTGCTGTTTCAATAGGTATAGTTCCTGAACCAGAACAAGGGTCAAGCAATATCCTATCCTTATTCCAAAATGATAGAGCTATCATTCCAGCTGCCATAGTTTCCTTTATTGGTGCTGGTACTGTACCCTTTCTATAGCCTCTTTTGTGTAACGCTTCTCCAGAACTATCTAAAGTTATTGTTGCTCTATCTTTTAATAAAGTTACTTTAACCGTATATAAATCTCCTGTTTTTGAAAATCTTTCTACCTTGTAAGTCTTTTTCAGTCTTTCTATTAAAGCTTTTTCTGAAACACTTTGACAAGCTCTAATACTTCCTAATTGAGATTTTACAGAAGTACAATCAACTTTAAAATTTCCGTCCTTTGGGATCCACTTCTCCCAAGGTATAGATTTTACACCTTGGAATAAATCTTCAAACTCAAAAGCTTCAAATTCAGCTAATTTCACCAGCACTCTATCTGCTGTTCTAAGCCATAAATTTGCTTTTATCAAACCTTTTTCATCAGTTTCAAATGTTATTTTCCCATCTTCAGATTTCAGTATTTTAAAGCCTAATTCCTGCAATTCTCTTTTTACTAAAGCTTCCATTCCAAAAGTTGCTGTAGCTATCAATTCCAATTTCATAAAATATCCTAACTAAAATAAAGGTTTCTGCCTATTTATTTGAGAATTTTCTATAAGTTCCATTGATTTTAAGGCTTCCCCTGTACCTATTGCCACACAAGATTTAGGGTCCTCTGCAACTCTCACTTCAATTCCTGTTCTTTCTTGTATTCTCTTATCTATTCCATAAAGCAAAGCACCGCCACCTGTTATAACAATACCTGAATTACTTATATCTGCAGCAAGTTCAGGAGGCGTTCTTTCTAATACAGAATGTACTGCTTCTGAAATAATATCCAACGGTTCTTCCAATGCTTCCATCATTTCTGCTGAAGAAACCTCTATTACCTTTGGTAAGCCAGAAACTAAATCTCTACCTCTACATTCCATGGAAATAGATTCTTCTCTTTGATAAGCTGTTCCTATAGTCTTTTTCAAATCCTCTGCAGTTCTTTCTCCAATGTACAATTTATGCACTTTTCTCATATATTTCATTATATAATCATCAAATTTATCTCCTGCAATCTTCACAGATTCACTAGACACTATACCACCTAAAGATATAACTGCAACATCTGTAGTTCCGCCACCTATATCTATAACCATAACACCTTCAGGATTAGCAATTTCAAGTCCTGCACCAATAGCTGCAGAAAGAGGTTCTTCCATAAGTAACACATCTTTACCACCTGCTTGACTAGCTGCTTCTTTTACTGCCCTTTTTTCTACCTCAGTAACTCCACTAGGAACACAAACCATTATTTTAGGCTTAAAAAAAATACTAGTTCCACAAGTTTTTTTAATAAAATATTTCAACATTCTCTCTGTAACATCATAATCAGAGATTACTCCATCTCTAAGAGGTCTTACAGCAACAATATTTGCAGGTGTTCTACCAAGCATTTGACGAGCATCTTCTCCTATTGCCAGGATTTCATTTGTATCCTGATTTAATGCTACTACAGAAGGTTCGTTTAAAACTACACCTTTCCCCTTTATATATACTAAAACGTTCGCCGTCCCTAAATCTATTCCAACTTCTTGTGAAAAACCCATTTATAATTTCTCCCTTCTCAATAATAAAAACTGCCTACAACCATATGAGTGCTAAGCAGTTTATCGTATTTTTAATAAGACTAATTTCCACTTACAATTGTTTCAAAAAGACTATCTTCTTCATTTTTACTGAAATTTGTATCTATGTACCCTTGAATCTTCGCACCGTATTGTACATAGAAATTAGAAGCGTTTATATTTCCTATTACAACAGAATTTGATAATAATTCTGCATCGCCATCTATTTTCAATTCGCCTTTTACCTTACCATCAACACGAGTTCTTTTTGCCTCTATATTTCCAACTAGCATAGTGTCTTTGTCCATAACTAAAGAACCTTTAGAATCAATATTTCCCCTTACCTGTGCTCCTCTAAGAACAACATCTTCTGCTGCTATGTCGCCTTGAACAAAACCCCTAACTCCAACATTTTTTTGAGTTTGTATAGTCCCATTCACTCTACCTTCTAATTCAATGTGCTCAAAGGATTTTATATTTCCTTCTATAACAGTATTTTTTGTTATTAATGTAGTTTCAACTTCTTTAAGCTGTTCTTCATCTTTTTTTTCTTCGCTACCTATATTTTCATTAAAAGCTCTAGCCGATTCCTCTCTGAATGGTGTTTTTGTAATATCATCACCAATCTCTTGAGCAGTACTGTTTTCTTGTTTTAATACTTCTTTTTTAATTCCAAACATATCTAATCGTTCTTCCTGTTCTATATTCTCAACAAATGCTTCATACTTTTCTTCCGAATCTCCATTTGAAGCTGACTCCTTATCATTAGGCGCCTCAATGTCTAACATCTCTCGCATAGCCTGAATAAAATTGTTCTTGTTGCCCATATAAAGCTTCCTCCATAAAATTTAGCCAATTAAAACTAATGTATCTGATAATAACTATCCAATATACAATATATCACTGTTATTCTAACACATTATAAAGCCTTATACAAGTCTAGTATCTGTAAATTCTCAAAGTAAGTTCTACCTTTTTGGCAAAATAAAATAATACATCATTTTTTAAAAGAAAAGTTTAACGAAAATCATTAATATAGTACTTGGTTATACAACCCTTCAGTATTCTACAATCACATTAAATTTATAATAAGTAAAAAAATAAGTCCTATTTATGCTAGAACTTATCTTAAAAAATTATTTTTGTAATTATTATCTCATTACACTTCTCCAAAATTTTTTATTTTTATAATCCAATAAAAATTCTAAAAAACCACTAACTATATATATTTTGTTATTTTCAGAAATATTATACACTTGTCTATCTAAAATACCTTTCGGAGAGATAATATCGTTATAAGATTCAAAATCTAATTTATTTCGATTATATAACTGGCTTAATGTATTTATAAAATTTTTAAATAAATTTGACCATATTGTAAAATCATATTTTTTCAAATCATTGTAATAAACATTTGCCTGATTGCAGTTATACTTATAGCTACCTACATCTTTTATATCAATGGTTTTTCGCAAATCTTTTAAAGCTTCAACCATAGGATAACTCAAATATAATTTACCATTTTCTGTTTCATTGTCAAATAATTCCAACATATCCCCTACTATTTTATTGTAGCTATCTGTTTTATCCTTTTTATCAGAAATATTATTTTGTTGATATTCAAAATCAAAAAAAAGATAAATTTCTGAAAAAGACTCAAGGCTATAATCAGATAATTTATTTTTTATGGAATCATCGCTTTCTTTTAAAACTTCCAGTATATTTGCAAACTCTCCAAGTTTTATCATCTTCTCAAATATCATATATATATTTTGTTTCGCTGGAATTTCTACTATTTCTATATTGAACTTTCCTGATTGAAAAAATTGCTTTTTTATTGCTGCAACTATATCAACCTCTGTTTTTTCGCCTTCTAAAACAAATAATATATTATTCAACAAATGCACCACCTTTGTACATTCTTTGTAAATTATGTTCTTTCTTTATATTCTTATCAGTCAACTGTTCAAAGGATTTTATATTATTTTTAAATATTTGAAAATAGCAATCGGGTCTAAGGATATCATTTTCTATCAAATTTGTATTGTGCGTAGTCAAAAATACTTGAGTATTTGGAAGGCGCTCAATGATTTTTTTCATTAATTTTTGTGATAGCTCAAAGTGATAAAAAGCATCAAATTCATCCATATAAACCAAAGACATTTTATCCATTTCTAAAGACCAGCAATAAAACAAAGTCAATGAACTTGTTCCTGTTGAAATAACATTGAAATAATTAATATCTTTATTTTCAAATCGACAATAAATACCCTTTTCACCATCAATTTCTTTTTCTATTAAATCATAATTAATATCTAATGAACTCAAAAATTCCTGAAAATCTTTAACGCTGGATTTTTCAAGAATAATCTTACTCAACTTTTCAGAGCCTGTAGTAAACCCTATATAGCCTCTCTCTTCTGTAGAATAAAACAATAACATTCTTTCTACAAATTCCTTGAATTTTATTAGTACCTTATTTTCTATAGTGTCTTTTAAAATTGCTGTATTTAAAATAAATTTAACACGAGATATATTCACATTATTTTCTGAAACTAGTTCTAAACTTTCTGCTCCTTCAACTATTGAAGAACCTCTATTTTCACGGAAATCATATTGAATAAATTCTTCTCCATCAATCGATAATTTTTCATATACTAATTCATTAAATTTTGTTTTAGAATATTCATACACAAGATATTTATCATTAAATAAAAATGTATATTTAAAATTCGCTACTTCTTTATTTGAATCTAAATTCATATATACATCATATTTTTCATTTCTAGTATTATTGTTTGTTAAATGAGATATTATATCAAAAAGGGCTAATCCAAAATTAGATTTCCCACTACCATTTTTACCATAAATAATACCTTTATTAATATAGCTATTGTTACCTTTTAAGTTTTTAATAGCCTCATTGCTAAAATTATAATCACTTGAAGCAGATAAATCAAAAACTACCTTTTCCTTAAAATTTTTAAAATTCTCTACTTCAAATTTAATCAACATACTAAAGCCCCTCCACAATATAACGATTTAATTTCTCTATTAAATAATTATAACACTAATTAAAAATTAAATATATATCTTTTTTGCAAATCTTTTTTGTATTATTATCTTTTTCTTGTAACTATTATATTTTACAGTTATACTTAAAATATAAATTATTATTGAGTTTATTACACTCTATCATTTAGTGGAAGGGAGATATTATAATGATTTTCTTAGTATCGGATTATAGCGAAGGTGCAACGCCTGAGATTTTAGAAGCATTAGCAAAGACAAATTTAGAAAAAACTGTGGGATATGGATTAGATCCTCACTGTTTAAACGCAGCAGAAATGATAAAAAAGAGAATTGGCAGAAAAGACGTAGATATTCATTTCTTAGTTGGGGGAACACAAACAAATTTCACTGCAATAGCAGGCTTTTTAAGACCTCATCAAGCAGTTATATCTCCAGAAACAGGTCATATATGCGTTCATGAAGTCGGTGCTGTTGAAGCTACTGGTCACAAGGTTATACACGTTCCTACAAAAGACGGAAAAATTTTACCGGAGCAAATCGAAGAACAGCTACGCATACACGAAGATGAACACTGGGTTATGCCAAAACTTGTGTATATTACAAACTCAACAGACCTAGGTACTATATATAAAAAATCTGAACTTATAGCTTTAAAAGAAACTTGTGAAAAACACGGTTTATACTTGTATTTAGACGGAGCTAGACTAGGTTCTGCCCTTACCTGCGAAGAAAATGACCTAACTATCGAAGATATAGCAAAATATACAGACGCTTTCTATTTAGGCGGTACTAAAAACGGTGCTTTATTTGGAGAAGTTCTTATTATCGCTAATGACGACTTAAAGCCTGAATTTAGATGGATTCTAAAACAAAATGGCGGTATGCTTGCAAAAGGAAGACTTCTTGGAGTTCAATTTGAAACTCTTATGAAAGATGACTTATTTTTCAAACTAGCTGCTCATTCAAATAAAATGGCAGATAAATTAAGAAAAGGAATTGCAGATAAAGGATATAAGTTCTATACAGATGCCCCAACAAATATGATGTTTCCTGTTTTCAAAAATGAAATGGTACAATATTTAGAAAAGCATGTTGAATTTGAAAAGTATTTTCCAGTTGGAGAAGATAGCTACTGCATACGTTTCGTAACCTCTTGGGCAACTGAAGAAAAAGACATAGATGCCCTTTTAGAGCTGTTATAGGAGATTTATTTTACAAAATAGTTTTATCAACTGCTAATATCAATCACTAAACTTTACACAGAACACTTTTACACAGGAGGTACTATGGACTATAAATTATTACATAAAATAATTTTTTCTAACAATGATAAAAATATTAAATTTATAGAAATTCAGAAATTACTTGATGACTTAGGTTTTAATTGCAGAATAAAAGGTGATCATTTCATTTATTATAAAGACAATATTTCTGAAATAGTAAATATTCAACCCCTTAATAAAATGGCAAAACCTTATCAAATCAAACAAATCAAAAAAATAATTCTAAAATATAATTTAGGAGGTACTAATAATGACTAATTATGAAATAATTTTATATTGGAGTACAGAAGATAACAGCTTTATTGCAGAGATACCAGAACTTGATGGTGCGATGGCTGATGGAAAAACTAGAAGTGAAGCAATTAACAATGCTGAAATTGTTATAAATGAATGGATTGAAACAGCAAAAATGCTAGGCAGAACCATTCCAAAAGCTAAAGGTAAACTACTTTATGCGTAAATATTATATAATTTGAAATTACCCCCTAATAAATGAGGGCGTTTTCTTATATACAAAAAAACCTTGTAAACAATAAGTTTACAAGGTTTTTTAATATTCTGTTTACTATCTCTTAGAGAATTGTGAAGCTTTTCTCGCTTTTTTAAGTCCGTATTTCTTTCTTTCTTTCATTCTTGAATCTCTTGTTAAGAATCCAGCCTTTTTAAGTAAAGGTCTGAATGCATCAGAGTCAATAACGCATAAAGCTCTTGAAATTCCGTGTCTTAGCGCTCCAGCTTGTCCTGTAAATCCACCACCTCTTACAGTAGCAACTACATCGTATTTACCTTCGCAACCAGCGATTTCAAAAGGTCTTCTAACTTCTCTTCTAACGATTTCTAATCCAAAGTAATCATCTAAAGATTTTTTGTTAATAGTAATTTCGCCTTTTCCTGGGATTAATCTAACCCTAGCAACAGAAGACTTTCTTCTTCCTGTACCTTGATATTGCATCTTTGCCATTGTCTAATCTCTCCCTTCTAAAATTCCCAAACTACTGGTTTTTGCGCTGAATGATTGTGATCAGTTCCTGCATAAACCTTTAGTTTTTTATACATTTGTCTACCTAATTTACCATTTGGCATCATACCTTTAACAGCATGTCTAATGATTTCATCAGGTTTTTTAGCCTGTAACTTTTCAAATGTGATTTCTCTTAATCCACCTGGATATCCAGTATGTCTTTTGTAAATCTTTTCTTTTCTTTTTTTGCCTGTTACCTCAACTTTTTCAACATTGATAACGATTACATAATCTCCACAATCAACGTGTGGTGTGTAAATTGGCTTTTTCTTTCCTCTTAAAATAGAAGCTACTTCTGATGCTAATCTACCTAAAGTTTTACCTTCAGCGTCTATTACATACCATTTTCTTTCTATTTCATGAGGTTTTGCAATAAATGAACTCATTTCTTACCTCCTTACCTACTAAAATTGGTTTTCCCAATCACTTTCGGCACACTCCAAATAACTTTTTTGAGCCACGGCCGGTCAATCCAGCCTGCACTCTTTATGTGAAAATCCTAAGATTTAAACATCAAAAACTACACGACATACCATGACGCAAGAAACATTTTATACTGTTTTTATTTAAAAGTCAATCTTTTTTATAATATTTTATTTTCAACACTTCCGATTCCATCAAATATCATTTCAATAAAAGAATCTTCATCGATATTTTCTCCATCAAACTTGAAATCTTTTTGTGCGTTGAAGAAACCACCGTTTTTATAATACTTGTATCCGTAGGTAGTAGCCACTACAAACAGCGTCAACAGCTGACTATCTGCATTTTTAAATTCACCAGTTTTCAAACCTTCATCAACTAACTTTTTAGCAAACTTAAACTTATATCTCCAAAACAACACCAAATTTTCTCTCATAAAATCAGGTACAGAACCTCTTTTTATGGATATATTATTGACTAATTTGTTGACTTGCATATTATTTTTTTCTACCAAGGCTCTTTCCACAGATAAAAATTCCTTTATTTTTTCTTTTACAGATATCTCTTTAGCAAGAATCTCTTCACAAAGCGCCTTGTAATCCATAAAGCTAATTTTCAAAAGTTCTTTTATTATATCGTCTTTACTAGAAAAGTATTCATAAAATGTACCTTTTCCAATATCAGCTCTATTTGCGACATCAATAACTCTAGTGTCATCATAGCCATTTGTTGAAAACAATTCATAAGCACACTTGAGTATTTTTCCCCTTTTCACTTGTCTTTTTTCATTTAATTTCACTTCATCACCTACTTTTTACAATGAAACTATTAAAACTTATAATACTTGCCTAAACCATAGAATCCTCAATTCTCCACTTTTCTTCAAGTTCAGCTATCATCTTATTCTTCGCTTCCCTTTTCAATCTTGATTTTTGTCTTCTATCGTCAAACACTGAATATATTACTGGAACTAATACTAAGGTTACCATTGTAGATGCAACTAGTCCACCTATGATAGCAATGGCAAGAGGCGATAAACTTTCACTTCCCTCTCCCAAGCCAAGAGCTAATGGCAACATTCCTATACAAGTAGTTCCTGCACTCATAATTATTGGTCTAATCCTCAATTTTCCTGCTTGGATTAAGGCTTTTTCCCTACCCATTATCTTTTCATTTTTGTATATAAATTCAACTAGTAAAATAGCATTATTTACAACTATTCCTGCCAGCATTATCAGTCCCAAGAACGATACTATAGACAGTTTTGTTCCTGTTAAAAACATCAGTGCAAATGAACCGGATAATGCAAAAGGTATTGAAACCATAACCATTATTGGCAGAAGCAATGATTCAAACTGAGATGCAAGAACCAAATAAACTAAAGCTATTGCAACAAACAAGGCAATAAGAAGATTTGTAAAGGCTTCCATCATATCTTTTTGTTGACCTCCAGTTTCGTAATAGTACCCCTCTGGGAAATCATAGTTATCAATTATTTTCATAACTTCTTCTGTAGCACCTTTTAAGTCATTTCCCCTAACATTTACATCTAAGCTTACATATCTTTGTTGATTTTCTCTTGCTATAGCAGATGGGGATTCACCAAATTCAAAACGAGCAATTTGTCCCACTGGAACAGTTTTCCCAGACATAGTTTTAATCTGTACGCCTTTTAGGTTCTCTACTGTTTCTTTCTGGCTTCCCTCTAAGTTTAATTTTATATCGATTTCTTCTCCATCTATTTTCAATCTTGTTGAAGTTTTTCCATTTAGTGCATTTCCTAAATCCTTTGCCATACCAAAAGTGCTAATTCCATACTGTGTAGCCATATCTCTATCTATAACTACTTGCACTTCATCTCTACCTTGAGTATTTTCAGAAATAACAGTATCTACATCCTTCAATTTTATTATTTCATCAGAAAGATCATCAGCTATTATATCCAATTTTTCTAAATTGTCTCCTTTTATCATAATGCTAATATCAGAGGAACTTTCAAACCCACCTTTCATAGATGCTCCCTCTTCCACTTTAATCTTAGCACCAGGTATAGTTCCTATTAAATCTTTTTTACCTTGTCTTGCAATTTCCTCTGTACTTCTTTTTCTGTCTTCTTTATCTTTTAACATAAGTGTCATTTCAAGTTTTTGGCTTATTCCCATAGTTGAAGTACCAATATCTACAGTATAATGCTCCATTTCTGGTATATTTACTGCGTATGCTTCCAGTTCTCTCATTAATTTGTCTTTATCTTCAAGCTTCGTACCGCTAGGCATCTTCACTTCGATTTTTACTAAGCCCTCATCGTATTTAGGCTTAAATTCTGTTCCTACTATACCTACCAAAACAAAAGACGCAAGTAGCATACCTATACAAATAAGTATTACTTTTTTTCTATTTCTAAGAGCTTTCTCCATAAAATTTCCATACCATAGCCTTAGATTTTCCATTAAGTCTTCAAAATGGTTTAAATATTTGAATTTGTATCTTCTCTTGCCAAAACGTATGTAATTTGAGCTTTCTCCTTTTGTTAAAAGTACAGAAGAAAGCATAGGAACAACTGTAATTGCAACAATTAGAGATACTAATAAGGTTGTAACAATAGTCATAGAAAAATCCTTAAACAACATACCAGTCAATCCACCGCTAAAAGCAATAGGTAAGAAAACTACTACTGTTGTCATTGTTGAAGATATTATTGGTAAGATTATTTCTCGGCTCCCCTCTTCAGAAGCGACCCGTGGGTCGGTTATTTCCTGTCGTTTTCTAAAAATGTTTTCCAACACCACGACGGAATTGTCCACCACCATTCCTACAGTAACTGTCAAAGCTGCGAGAGTGTAAACGTTCAAAGTCATACCTTGAACTTTCATAAGGGCAAATGCCGACATTATAGATACAGGAATTGATAGACCTATTATAAATGTAGAGTGTATGTTTCTAAGGAATATAAACACTGCTAAAATAGCCATTATACCGCCAATTATAGCTGACTGAGTAACAGAACTTAAGGACTCGTTTATAAATTTAGCTTGATTAAATCCTATATTAAATTCTAAATTAGGATATTCCTTTTTTAATTCATCTAAAACTTCTTCAACATTTTCAGAAGTTGCTACTACATTTGCATCTGACTGCTTCTTTATAATCATGGCTATTGAACTTTTACCATCAATACGACTTAAAGACTTTTGTTCCTTTTGTCCATATTTTATATTACCTAAATCAGACAGTCTTACTACACTTCTATCTTTTACTTGCATAGGTATATTTTCAATATCATGAATATCCTGAAAAGCTCCTGTAACTCTTACTATTGCTTCTTCATTTCCTTTCATAACATTTCCTGTTGGCAAATTCAAATTTTCCCCTGATAAAATACTGCTTATCACATCTAATGAAAGTCCGTACCCTTCCATTTTTTCTTTATTTATATTTACTTCTACTACTTCTTCCGTTCCTCCTGTAGTAGAAACGTCTGCAACACCACTTACTCTTTTTACTCTATCTAGTATATCTTCTTCTAAAATACTGTTTAATTCAGAAATTTCCATATCTCCTGAAACGTAAACATAAGCAATGGGAATAGCTTTCATATCTATTTTTATTACTTTAGGAGAGCCTGCTTCTTCTGGTAACGCATTTTGTGCCATTGCTATTTTTTCTCTCATATTTATAGAAGCAAAATCCATATCTGTTTCCATTTGGAACTCTAAGACGATTATAGAAGTGTTCTGCATACTAGTTGACGTCATTTTTTTTAAATCTTCTACTGATGCCAAAGATTTTTCCAAAGGTTCTGTTACCATACTTTCTACTTCTTCTGGGGAAGCATTGTTATAATTAGTTATTACTATAGCAACAGGTATTTCTATATCTGGCATCAAATCTTTTGGTATTTTCATCATTGCTACAAAGCCTAGCATAAGAACCATAATCATAAGCATAATTGTAGCTACAGGTCTTTTTATTGATATTTTTGATAAATTCATTTTTTCACCTTTATTTTCTTGTACTGTAATCCTATTGTTCTACTAAAACTTTTTCGCCTTCTACTACATATTCCTGACCTTTTACAATTACCCTTTCTCCAGCCTTTAATCCAGATTTTATCTCTATGTATTTGTCAGTATCTATTCCAGTTTCTACTGCTCTAAGCTTTACTATATCTTCGTCATCTACAATAGCAACTTTTGTTTCTCCTTTTTTCAAAATAACTGATGAAGTTGGAACAGTTACAGCTTTTTTCTCCTCTACGGATTTTATACTTATTTCTGCAAACATTCCTGCTTTAATGTCACCACTTTCATCTGTTACCTTTATTTTCACAGGATATGTAACACCATCCAATGCAGGTGCTGGAGAAACAGCTTCTATCTCACCTTTATAAACTTTATCTCCTAGCGTGGCTATTTTCAAATCAACTGTATCACCTTGCTTTATTTTGCCAATTATAAATTCAGACACAGAAACATTTGCATTTAAACTGCTTACATCTGCCACTGTTACAGCTGGTGTTTTCCCTCCTGCCATATTTCCTACAGAAACATTTAACGATGTAACATAACCATCTATAGTTGATGTTACTATGCAATTACTGTATGCGTCACTACTTGATATATAATTTTCATTCGCTATAACCTTTTGAGTTTGAGCATTTTCAAATTCTTGCTTTGATATAGC
>PDWI01008207.1_pt1 | contig 20479 bp, 21 predicted proteins | sample 1430891 | NCBI WGS metagenome assembly PDWI01 (sample SAMN01162508, study PRJNA174530) | Oral metagenome, whole genome shotgun sequencing project. | biome: Marine environment; feature: Marine mammal; material: Swab sample of the gingival sulcus; isolation source: swab sample of gingival sulcus... | reverse complement strand
CGGGAGTTCCTCCGAGTCAAATTCATCGTTTATTTCTCCCACAATTTCTTCCAGTATATCTTCCATGGTAACAATGCCACCCACTCCTCCATATTCATCAACCACTGTGGCAAGGTGAAGCTTCTTTGTTTTAAATTCTCTGAGCAATTCGTCCAATGGCATTGTTTCGGGAACAAAGAAGGGTTCGTTAAGAAATTTTTTAATATTGAACTTTCGGTTCTTTTCAGAAAGCAATCTTATGAGGTCTTTCACATATAGAATCCCCACAATGTTATCAATTGTTTCCTCATATACCGGGAGTCGGGAGTGACCGGCATCCATTACAATCTTCACAAGGCTTTTTAAATCTATGCCCGATTCCACCGCCATGACATCAACCCGGGGAATCATGATGTCCTTGGCATCCATTTCTGAAAGTCCCAAGATGCCATTGACCATTTCCTTTCGCAGGTTGTCCAGCTTCATGTATGCCTCTTCATTGAAGTGGTTATTTCGAGAAGAGGCAGAGCCTTTTTTTAAGTATTTTAAAAATTTTTTTAAAGTAGATTTATCCTCAGAGTCAGGTGTGTCCGGGTTCATTCTGGTTTGATTACCTCTAAATAAGTTTACCGGGATAGTACAAAATATTTACTTTTTGTCAAGATTTTATTCTTCTTTTCTGTCAGATATCTTATCCTGCAAAAATTGTAAATTTTTTTATTGTCTCCAACAATTTTACAGAAATTTCCTTTGCCTGTCGTGATGATATATTACAGTCATTGTAGAGACTGTCGGCAATGAACTTTTTGATTGCCACATATACATCCCGGGTGGGGTGGAAAATATAGGCTATTGAATCTGCCTTATCCCCTAAAACGGTAAAAGAAGAATATAGCATTATGGGCTCTTGGGGAATCATTATTTTTTCATTGTTGCTCCCCGGTATAATCTCCACCTCATTAAATCTATAGGGGATTGACTTATCCTCTTCTCTATTCACCGGCTCAATGTGTTTTTGGTTGTAAATTGCAGGTTCGATGAGCAAATGGGTTCTGTTTCCATCGGTTTTGAATGTCAGCCCATCAGTTGTTCTGAATATGTCTTTCACATTTCGATATGCAGTTGCCTCATATATGGTGTAACCTCCCGGTAAAAAATGTCCGGTTATGATGAATCCTCCATCAGAAGGTATGGTTTCACTCATATAGGCCTTAAGTAAGGTAGTTGCTTTTGCCATTTTTTTCCCCCGAAAATTTATTAATCAAAGTATATATATATTGTCTATTTTAATCAATAAAATTTTTTAGTTCTTGAGATTCTTTTGCAATATAATAAGAAAGTCCATGTTTATTTTGTCATTTAGGGCCTAATTGGTTATTTTTTTGGGTATTTTATCAAATTGATTGGTATTTGGGAGAATTATGGAAAGTTTTTTTGAAAATAAACCGGCTATTTGGGCAAATTACCTGGGAAGCGGTCAATATCCCCAAGGGTCCCTTGAGTGTTTTAACGAGTCTTTGGACCGCGGAGCCCATGGCATTTCTCTCAATGTTCAGCTTTCCAAGGACGGTCATCTCATGGCAATTTCCCGGGAAGAACTCTCTGAGCTCTGTGAAGTTTCGGGGAAGGTCAGTGATTATACACGAGATGAGCTTCTGAGTTTTGACGCTGCCCACACTTTCAGTTCGGGAGAAGGAAGTTTTCCCCTTCGAGGCAAGGGCTATCGTTTTCTTTTATTGGAGGAGGTGCTTCAGGAATTTCCCATGGCGAATTTTAATGTAAATCTATTCCATAGAGACAGAGAATTATCTCAAATTTATGCTGATTTTTTGCGTAAGGGAGATTACAGCGATAGAGTTTTTACCGGCTCTTTCCACGGAGCCAATTTAAAATTTTTTCGCAGGGAGCTTCCTGAAGCGGTGACTTCAATGAGTTTCATGGAGTTCATTTCGGTCTATGCACTTTTTCGCACGGGACTTTTAAATCTGCGGAAAAAATTCCCCGCACCAATATATCAGGTTCCTGAGCGGGTGGGTATGTCTGAACTGTCTCATGGGAAAATAGTGGAAGTTCTGCACAAGGCAGGGATAAAGTGCTATGTCTGGGATGTGAATGGAGAAAAGTCTTTAAAATTAGCAAAGGAAAATGGAGTTGATGCCTGCATGACCAGGGATATAGAGCTTGCTGTAAAAATTTTCAAGGGAGAGGGCAATTAAGTCTCCACTATTTTCCCCATGATTTTCTTCATATAGGTTTTGCCGGGAATTTTCAGACCCACCTTTTGGGAGATAAATTTTAGTTTTTTATCACTGTGCATTAAATCATGGGCCTCCTCAAGCCCGGAGCAGCACTCCAAAAGTGATTGGGGATTTGATACCTTCTGGGTTTCTTGTTTTTCCATGAAACCCGAGTTTTTCAGGATTATGTATGCCATTCTCATCTCTTCCGGGAGCTTGTCAACCTCATCGGGCTTGAGAGGCCTACCTTTTCCCGAAAGGTTTTCAAATTCTCCCCGAGATATGGCCTCTTCAATTCGCCGTTCTGCGATTCTATGGAGTGGCATTTTTGCCTCCTGCATTAACTCCTTTAGAATTGGATTCCAGGGGAGCCGGTAATTTCTTACGGTCTTCTAATATGGAACCCCCATGAGAAATTATTTTTGGAAAACAGTTCTTCATCGCTACCATTTTTTATGGGAGCTAACGCTTGGTGTCAATTAAAATAAAAGAATGAAAATTGTTTATCGTTAAAAATATAAAGAAGTTATTGATTTTTTATTACAGATAAATATATTATACCGATAGTTAAAATAAAGGATGAAAAATGGCAAATTTACAGTATTCAGTAAAACGAATTTCCGGTAACACCATTGTTTCAATTGGAGGAAGCCTTGATGCCTCCACCGCCCCTGACCTTGACACAAAGCTGCAGTCTGAAATTAAAAAGGATCCGGAAATTATTCTCGTGAACATGTCTAATTTGGATTATATTGCCAGTGCAGGTCTTGGTACTCTCATAAATGCCAATGAGGTTCTTCGTGGTCGAGGAGGAGAGCTTCGGCTATGCTGCCTGAACGATAAGGTTCATAAAATCTTTAAGCTATTGGGATTTCTTGAAATATTTTCCATATATAGAAGTGAAGAAGAGGCCATTGATTAGTTTTGCTGAACTCCTCCTGCATTAATTATAAAATGGAGCGAACCCTTGAAGATGCCGATGGGGTGAGAAGATATTTTGGAAAATTTTTATTGGCACATGGCGTTGATAGCGAGGCTCTTGCCTGTATTGAGCTGACCATATATGAAATAGTGGTCAATATAATTGAGCATGGAGACATTATCTCCGGTGACGGCACCATTGATATTATGGGAGAACTGGTTGACCATAGGTTTTCATGCACCTTTCTCTATTCGGGAAGTGAATATAATCTCAATGAGCACAGGCTTCCCAACTTGAAGGACCATGTGAAAAGAGGAAGCAAGGATGGTCTGGGGATCTATATCACAAGAAAGTTCATGGATGAAATTGAATATTCCCATGAAAATGGAGAAAACCGACTTACCATCGTGAAGTTACTCCATTAGCTCCCAGAGATTTTTCCGTTCAATTACTGAGAAGAGATTTTTCTCAAAGCTATCCACTTCGTGGTAGTAGGGGGTCTGGGGATTGCCCCTGAATATGATGGTGTATTTGCCTATGAGAGTAATTGCCCGTTTGAGGTTCCCGGACTTTATGGATTTTATAATCTCGTGATATACTATTATGGCTGTATTTTTTTTGATTATTTCAACTTTTTCATCATTCAACCCAATGCCTGCCAGTCGTTTGGTCAGCTTCTCATGGACATGGGGTTGGGCAGGGGAGGCTGTTTTTACGAGATACTGTACACAGAGAGTTTCGAATTTTTCTCCTCCTGCTTTAAACTCATCAATTATTTCTTCCAGGAGCTGATCCCGGTGATGTTCAGCATCTTTCACGGGGGGCTTGTCCTTATTAATCATGGAGGCCATGGATGATGCATCGGTGGTCATCATTTCCGATTTGAATGTTTCACTGGTCTTTTCAAATTCCACCTTGCTATACTCATGGAAGGGAATTTCCAGTATTTGAAAGAACTCACGGGCTTCAGATGACTTTAAAATGGCATTGTCATTCTTCATATCTTTCATGAATTTGATGCAGAGATTTCCCACCAGGGAAAGGTCAAATTGATCAGGAGCCACTGCTCTGGAGATTGCCTCTTTGTACAGGAGGGGCAGAGCAAGATTATTTTGTTTTCGCTTTTCAATATGAATTCTTGAAAGATATTTATTCATATCACCGCTCCCGGGAGCTGTCCAGGTGGTCAGTGGCTTGATCAGGTAGTGATTATAGGCCGAACGCCCTCTTTTTGATAGTCGCCTTATGATGTTGGAGTACTCTTTTAGAGTTGACAGATCAGTGTTCATTTTTTCTCCTATTTTTAAAAAATATATTGTAATTCTTTGGAGTTGTCAAATATAATCTTTTCCATATTCTATTTGCCGGAGTTTTTTATGAAGATAAATGTTAAAGCCTTTGTGATTTCTTTTACCGCTGTTGTTTCTGTTCCCACCATTGTTTTATTTATTTGGTCTGCATTTGGGGGTTTTGGTCTTGTAATTGTGAAAATTTTTGAATCTGTTCATCCCTCCGGCGGCATGTCCATTGTTCAAAATATGGATGGTTCCTTCGCCGCGTTGATTTCGGGCATAATCATAGACAGCCTCTATGTGATAGTTGATTCATTTATCTTTGCCTTTGCCTTTGCCAATCTCTATAATTTTTTGACTGAGAAGTTTAAAGAGACCGGGGACTAGGTTTATAGCTCCATGGGAAAGATAAAGTTTGGAATCAGGTTTAAGATTACCGGAGTAATAATAGTTTCCGCTCTTTTTGCCTCGGCTCTCATAGGTCTCGCTCTATATAACTCTCAGGTCAGGCATAATGAGGAGGAGATGTTGCGCCTTGGGGGAACGGTGCTCAAGGGGGGAGTGGAGCATGCCCGTTCCTGGTTCAGACATGGGGATTTAATTAAGGAGGAGTTTAATAAAGAGAAACCTGATGTCGAAAACATAAAGGCCTATTCTGAAAGGAGAAAGAAGAGTTTTCGTTTAATCACGGAGTTCTTTCCCGAAATGATTAAAAGAGAGGCTCTCCTTGATATATCCTTTTTGGTTGCAAAGAAACATAAAAGGGGTAAATTGCAGGAGGAGTATATCTATTTTAAGAGAAAAAAACCGGGTATTTTTTCCAGGTCTTTTAACGACCCTGAACTGAGGAGGTCCATCGTAGGTTTCTTCTACAGCCATATCTCCTTAGAGCCTCACCTTTCATTTACCGGCGGTCGCAATAACCAAGAGAAGAGCTTTATACTTGTGGGGGTTCCCATTCTTGCTTCTTTGAAAAGCGAAGAGGTCTACAGGGATTTCCTGAAATCTAAACAGGAAGACATCTTTTCACATGGAAAAATTCAACAAAGAAAACAAGAAAAGCTCAGATTCAAATCTTATTTTTCCGAAAAAATTGTGAATTTATCTCATAAATATGACTACAATATAAATCTTTCAAACAGGCAAAGGCTCCAGAGGGCTTTCTATCGATTTATCTCAAACTATGATTTCAGAGGCAAGAAATTAAAGTTTAAAGACCTCAGGATAGATTTTCTCAAGGAGGTGAAAACCAATGGCTCTGCCGGTTGGATTTCCTTTGTAAATATGAAGCGAATCCTCAGGGGCATGGTTCTTCGTAACAAGCTGGTTTTAAAGGGCAATAAAAAAAGAGATATATGGTATGGTCTTTTTAGATATCTTAAAAAGGAAAAGGTCGCCATTGGTTTTAATGAAAGTCTTGATGAACTGGCATTAAAAGCATATAACCTGGAGCTAAAGGGAATACTTGGTATTACCCTCCACAGAAAAACTTTTTATGCCGATGCCCAAAAGAACAAAACGGACATTTTTAATTTGGCTCTGAGCATACTGATTCGATGTCTTTTCATTGCCTTCTTCTTTCCGGGCTTTATCATATCCTCTCTTAAAAAACTATCTCAAGGAGCTGAAAAATTCGGAGCAGGCAAACTGGATTATCGCATAAATATCAATTCCGGAGATGAACTTGCATCCCTTGCCGGACATTTGAATTCAATGGCACAAAATCTTGAGAGAGCCCGTGAAGTTGAGCTTGAGAAACATAGAATGGAAAATGAACTTGAAACAGCCAGTCAAATTCAGGAAACTCTACTGCCATTGAAAATTCCTCAATTTGACGGAGTGACCTTGGCTGCTCATTACTCTTCGGCAACAGAATCGGGAGGGGATTACTATGACTTCTATAAACTCAAAGATTCAAGACTGGCATTGACCGTGGCTGATGTTTCAGGCCATGGAGTTGCCTCAGGTCTGGTCATGGCAATGACGCGAACGCTTTTTCATACATTTTTGGAACAGACTGATGACCTAAAAAGTGTTGTCGGGGGAATTAACAGCTACTTGTATAAGAATACCGGGGCCCAATATTTTGTTTCCATGTTCATGGGCATATTTGATGTTGAAAAAGGCGTTTTGAAATATGTGAGCTGTGGTCATAATCCGGGGTACATCTTGAGAAAGGGAGTGGTAAGGGAGCTCCCTGCAGGAGGCATTGCCCTGGGTGCCGTTGGTTCCGGAACATTGGAGTCCATGCTCAAGGTTCGCAGTGTTGCCCTGAACAGGGGAGATATCTTGGTTCAATATACCGATGGAATTCCTGAAATGATGAATGCCAAAGAGGAGGAGTTCGGAGATGAACAGTTTAAAGCACTCCTTGCTGATTTCCAGGGGGGAGATATTCAAGTTCTCGTTGATAGGGTCGTTAAATCCGTGGAGGCCTTTAAAGGCGATGCCATACAGCACGATGATTTTACTCTCACGGTGATGAAGTTCGAAGGCTAATTTTCTTAGTTCAAAACTTCAAGGCTCATTATGAGTACGGGGTAATCTTTGTAAAAATTGAGAGATTGAAAAAACTACATTTTTTCAATCTCTTCAAGAGATAATAATTTTCACAATTTTTTTTAACTTTTTTTCTTTTCAATATCTTTTTTCGGGTTTTTTTCTTAAATTTGCTCTTTTTTTTGCTTTGAGGGTAAAATAGTGCAATATCTGACTAAAGAGGAGTGCCATTTCATTTCGATATTAAACACAGGTCCCCGGGATTTATGTGAGAGGTGCAGTTCTACACGGAAAGAGGGGTGTTTTTAAGGAAGTAGTGGTTATTTAATATTGGCGCAGCGAGTAAATTTCAGGGATGAAGACAATTGAGGGGCTTATTCTATTTTAAGATAAAAAATCTATTAGGAGGTTCTTTGAATTATGAATGTCAGAAAAATACCGCAGAGAAATGGGAAAGAGATGAGAAAATTGACGAAGGCTGTGACTATTTTGAAGAAAAGGAGGAGTTCGTTTTGGGGTTTCAATATTACTCCTGAACCCCGTAGATTTAAAGGGATATATGAGAGGGTTGATAATTCGGCAAGAAAAAAGAGAACTTTGATTTTGAAAAAAATGAAGAGGTTAGGGATGACATCCCATTTTTCTAAGGGGTACAGGGTTAAAAACTAAAATCCTGAAATCCACAAGAGAGGGGCTGTCCATGTTGATTTCCCCTCTCCGGGCTTTGGAGATTACTTCGAAATAAATTATATATTATCTTTTCAATATTATCCGCTTCATCATCGTTTCGAAAAATATTTTTTTTCATCTCCTCTAAGACCCTCCGGTCTCAGACTCTTCGGAATGGGGCATTGTGTTTATTCTTTTCTATTTTGTTTTTTCGCCAGGATTGATTCCTAAAATAAGGTCATTTTTTTGAGTGTGGAAATTTCCTCTTCATTTATTTCTTCCCCTTTTTCGAATATAATTGTCACAATGTGTGATTCATGGAGGAGGTATGAGAAAAATGAGATGTCACTCTGTGCTTCTGAGTTCTGATATATTGTGTTGTCAAAAATTTCTATGTTTTTAACTACCCGACGAAATCCTTGTCCCGTATATTTTAAAAAGGCTTCTTTTATGGTAAATATCTGTATTATCTTTTCCGGTATATGAATGTTCTCTTCTTTTTCTTTGGAGGAGAGAATGAACTTTGATATGGGGGCCATGTCCTTTACCTTCAGTGTCTGCACATCCAATGCAGCTTTTCCTGAGCCCCTGTGAATTAGTGCCATGGCATATTGCCCCGAATGGGAGATTGATATGGCAAATTCCGGGTTGGCTGTGAGAAATGGGGCTCCCTCTTCGTGATATGAGACTGTTATCTCTTTACCGGGTCTATGAAGCATGTCCTTGGCCAAATTCTTTACACATAGTCTTCCGGCAGACCATTCAATTTGTTTTTTTAAATTCTTAAATGAGTTGAGCTTTTCTATCTCTTCCGGTGCGAAGTTTTCACATATAAGTTTATTTTGTTTTAAATTTATGGCAGGAGTTTTGGGCCAATTTTCCCATTTGCCTTCCGGTCTTTCTGAGAGCTCCTTTGCATAGACCGACATGTTGATTTCACAGATGTTGATGTTTTGGGAAAAGCTGAATGTTTTTGCGAGCATCAGAGTATTCTTACAGGGTGCTGATTCTTTTTCTGTGGAAGAACTTCCCCTATTATTCGGCTATGTTCATAACCTGCTTCCATAAGCTCCTCCAAAATCTTTTGGGACTTTTCCTTTCCTACGGACATGAGCAGTCCTCCCGATGTTTGGGCATCCAGTGTTATCATCTTTAAGCTGTAATCCAAGGTTTTGCTAAACTCAATTTTGTCTTCGCTGAATTTCAGATTTCGGAATGTGGCTCCCGGGATGCAGCCCGATTCAATGAGTTCACAGGCTCCTTCAATTAGAGGTAACTCTGTGCTTTCAATTTCCAGTGTTACATTGCTTCCCCTGGCCATTTCAGAGGCATGTCCGCAGAGTCCAAACCCCGTGATGTCTGTGGCTGACTTGATTTTATTTCTCACCATTATTTCTCCTGCATCTTTGCTGAGTAATTTCATGGAGTTAATTGCCTGTTCATATGTTTCAGGGGAAGCCATTCCTATTTTGTGTCCGGTCATGGCAAGAGCTGTTCCCAGGGGTTTGGTGATAATGAGTAAGTCCCCGGGGTCTGCTTCAGAATTGGTGACAATTGACTCCATGGGAGCTCTTCCGGTCACAGCCAGACCATATTTGATTGTCCTGTCTTCAATGGTGTGCCCTCCTCCAAGGACAGCACCTGCTTCCATTACTTTTTCGGCTCCGCCCATGAGTATTGCCGCAAGAACCTCCTCCCCATATTTTTCCCAGGGATACATTACAAGGTTCAACGCAGTTATAGCGGTGCCTCCCATTGCATAGATATCGCTGAGAGCATTGGCCGCGGCTATCTGTCCAAAGTCGTATGGGTCGGAGCAGATTGGCGGGAAAAAGTCCGTGGTCTGAATAAGTGCTGTGTGGTCATCTAAGCGCATGACCATGGCATCATCGCTGTTGTTGTTTCCCACGAGTAGTGCAGGGCTCTCAAGTATGGGGATATTCCCGATAATTCTTTCAAGGTCCTTGGCCGGAAGTTTGGCAGAGCATCCTCCATCTTCGATGTCCTGGAGGAGGTCAACTTTTTTAATTTCTGTTTCACCTAACATGGGTAAACAATCCTCGATGAATTTGCCAGTGAAGTTAATATGCTGTGCATGTTCGAAATAGTTCCTATTTTGATACTGTCTTTGGCATTGTAGTGTGTCACACAGGTTCCGCAGAGGGTTAGGGTTACTCCTCTTTCTTCCAGTTCTTTCAAGGCAGGCTGGCAGGGATGTCCCTCTTGCAGGAGTAGTACGCCTGAATTATAAAAGATTATTTCCTCGGGCAGGGGAGAGACAGAGATAACTGTGTTCACAAAGTTTTGCAAAATTTTATCTCCCAGTTCTTCATTCCCCGGTTCCATGTTCTTTGACTTGAAACAGATGATGTATCCCTTTTCTCTGTTAGGGCTTTGTGAGGGACACCGGAGATTTTCCGGTTCGGGAGCAGAGAAGCCCCCGGACTTGGAAATTTCCACTGCCCAATGGTCTTCATTCTTTTCAGTTTTATGTTCAATTCCATTGTCTGATAGGTATTGTTCAATATTTTCCTTTGATGTTTCACTGTCACATAGAACCAGAAAGTTTCCGGCAATGGTGGGGTCATTCAGGGCAGAACGGGTCATGACAATTGGCAATGGGCAGGATTTACCCCTGGCATCTATTTCTTTCATCTATTGCTCCAAATTTTTTTACACATTGGTTTTGCACTGAGTTTTTTACAAGAAATTTTTAAGGGTGCCAGGTACCGAAAAATAAAGAGTATATTTTTCTTTACAAGCACTAAAAAGTACGGTACCTGGCACCGCCTCCATAATTTTTTGCTTGAATATAATGGTAGAAAACATAGACTTATTACAATGGAAAGTAAATTTAAAGAAGAAGTGGGACTAATTCGTGAGGTTTTCACCTATTCCAAAAGGTTTAGGGGAGCCACCTTTGTCTTTAGAATAGACAGCGACCTCCTTGATGAACCCATGTTTCCCGCTCTCATCCGGGATATTGCCCTCCTTCATGGGAGTGGAATCAGAACTGTATTAGTGGTGGGAGCCCAGTCGCAAATAGACGAGGTACTCAAGCGATATGGTATAGGATATGAGTTTGCTCATGGAGTGAGAATCTCCTCCGATGAGGCAATTCAGTTCATCAAGATGGCGGCTTTTGATGTTTCCAATCGAGTAATGACCCTCCTCTCCTCCTTAAAAATAAATGCACTTATCGGTAACTGGGTTAAGGCTCGAAGCATGGGGGTGCGCGGAGGACAGGATTTTAAAAAAACCGGAGTGGTCAAGCGGGTTGAGACTGAACTTCTTACAAAGGTTCTGGAGGAGGGACTAATTCCTCTCTTTCCCTGTATTGGTTGGAGTGGGGCAGGAACTCCTTACAATATTTCATCTGCGGAACTTGCATATTGCGTCAGTGTACAGTTGAGAGCTGATAAACTTTTTTTTCTTAATTCCTTCGATGGGCTTGGAAGCTCTGGCCTGGCTGTTCCTCAATCTGCCCATATCACAGAAGATGGAAGAATCTCCCGACTGAGTTCCGCCGGAGCAGTTGAATTACTTCAGAGTAACATGGAAAGTGAAAACCCTAACTTTGAGTATATCGGGTACGCAGTGAAGGCATGCGAAGGAGGAGTGAAAAGGTGTCACATCCTTGACGGCAGACATGATGGCGTTATTTTGAAGGAGATTTTTTCCGGTCTTGGTTCCGGAATCATGATAGATGGTAATACCTATGAATCTGTGCGAAAGATGAGACCCGAAGATGTTACCGATATTTTTCGCATCATGGCCCCTCTCGCTGAAGAGGGAATCCTGTTGAAGCGCAGTGAGCGAGAGGTTCTGGAACAGTGTGAAGACTACTATGTCTATGAAATAGATAACACAATACATGGATGCGCTGCCCTTCACAGTTACGGTGGCGGCTATGGTGAAATTGCCGCCATTGCAGTTGACAGTTCCTATGCACATTTAGGTATTGGAAGAAAACTAGTCTCTCATATCATGGAGGAGGCGCGTTCAAGTGACTTCCACCGACTCTTTGCCCTCACAACCCAGGCCATTGATTGGTTTGAAGAGTTGGGTTTTTGTGAGGGCACCATTGAAGACTTACCTGAAAAAAAGAAGCTCCTATATGATAGAAAGCGAAATTCAAAAATAGTGATGAAAAAACTATAAAGAGAGCCCCTTTGTAATAGAATCTTAAGGCCTTGGTTTCAGTGTGAAGAGACATAATGCGTGCCAGGCACGATAGATTTAAGAGTAAAATATTTTATTTTAACTCTATTTATTTGCGTGCCTGGCACCTTTTCGTTCAACATAATCCCCCACAGGGTTGCCAGAGTAACCATGCGGTGCCAGGCACAGCAGGTTCAGGAGTTAAAAAGATTAAATTAGCTCTATTTTATGTATTCGTGGCACATTTTCTTTAACCCATGTGTCCGGTCCAAAATGTAACCTATTATAGATAACAAAAGGCATTATGCCTCCAATTATTCCGCTATCTGTAAAAATGTCCCCGGCACCTTAAAAAATTTCTTGCTTATTGTAACAGAATGAATATTCTGTCATCTTAATTTCAGAGGAGAACAGACAATTGCGCGGTTCCCAAGGGAAAGTGAGGAAAGTCCGGACAATATACCGCCCGCCGTACTCAGTACGGAAGGTAAGGGTGAAATGGCGAGGTAAGAGCTCACCGCTTCGGTCGTAAGACCGTCGGCAGTGTAAACCCCACCCGATGCAAGACCAAGTAGTCAACCGTTAAGGGCTGCCCGTCCGTGGTTGAGGGTAGGTCGCGAAGATTCGAGTGGTAACATTCGGGCAAGATAGATAATTGTTTAAACAGAATCCGGCTTATGTTCTCCTCTGAAAATATTTTGTGGCAGTTTTATCATTTTATACCGGAGGGCGAAAGCCGGGACCCGGTCAAGCAAGGTGTTTTGCTGAGCAAAGCATATGCCCAAATAAAAAATTAAAATATTTTAATTGGATTATTTTCTATGGATAAACAGCGTAAAATAACCGTGGCCATATTGGCCATGCTGGTAGTTCTTTCTATTTTGTCTATTGTGCAAATTAGTATGCGCATGGAGGAGGAGAAGGCAGTCCCCATTTCTCTGGGGAAGCTTAAATTCGGGCCCGGAATTGCCATTGTGAGGGTTGATGGGCCCATACAGATGCTGGGAGACAGTACTCCCCTTGGAGTTGTGGGAGGTGCCGAGTCGCTTGTCAATAGACTTGATGAGCTTGGTAAAAACAGCAAGATAAAGGGAATTGTTGTGCGTATCAACTCTCCCGGGGGAACGGTGGCCGCTACCCAGGAAATCTATGAGAAACTCATGGAGCTTCGTAAAAAGGGCATCGTTCTTGTTGCTTCCATGGGGGAGATTGCTGCATCGGGAGGCTATTACATTGCGGCTGCCTGCAACTATATCATTGCCAATTTCGGAACTATCACCGGTTCAATTGGGGTTATTGCAGTTTCACCCGACATTCAGGGGCTTTTTAAAAAGTTGGGCATTAAGATGAATGTGATTAAGAGCGGTAAGTACAAGGATATTCTTTCTTCGTACCGAGACCTCTCTGTGCATGAACGGGAAATGCTCCAGGAGATGATAGACTCCTCCTATATGAAATTTGTGAAAGATATTGCTCGTGGTAGGGATATGGAGAAGGAGGAAATTTTGAAGGTTGCCGATGGTCGAATTTTTAATGGTCCCGGTGCCCTGAAATATAAACTCATTGATGAGTTGGGTACATTCAGCTTTGCCATTAAAAAGACTTTGGAGCTCTGCAAGTTACCCGAAGATGCTCCTGTGTATCGAAAGGAAGTTATGCCTCTTCAGAAAATTCTTGAGGGTATCAGCACTATGTTCAATGGAGCAAGTTTTATCAAGGGTGCATTAAATGAAAATTCCGGTAAGCTTGAATACAGGTATGTGCCATGATGCAATTTCGTTCTTTAGCTTGGTCTGATTATTTTCTTTATTCTATCACTGATTTTCGTGAACTCTACCGCAGAGTCCGTCAGGATGGAGCAGTTGCCTCCTGGTTCAGTTTTTTGGTTCCTTTCCTGGTGGCACTCACATCGGTTGTGTCTGCTTCCCTCATGGCCATAGATGACCCCATCTTTATGGACCGTATAAAATATGGCATTGCCTTTTCTTTTTTCTCCGAAGTTTTGCAGGTAATGGTTTATTCATCTCTAATTGATAGTCTTGCTCAGCTACAGGGTTTTAAGGGGAATGTGAAGGAGGTGGTTACAGTTTATAACTTCGCAATGTTTCCCCGTGTTTTCATTCTTCCCATTGCCTTTTTTTTCTCCACCGTGGGTTTTGGTGCGGGATTTTTTTATGTGGTTGGAACAATTGCTCTCTTTGCGTGGTATGTCATTAACTTTATTCAGGGACTGTCGGAGATGCACTCCATTGAGTTGGGGCGAGCTTTGGGTCTTTTCCTTATTCCGTCAATAATTATCGTGCTTGTGGGGTTTTTGCTTCTTGTGTTGGGAGGACTCATGCTTAGTGGGTATTTGGGTTCAGTGGCGTCTATGTGAGAGTAGTCAGAAATTATGGGTGTTAGGGTAAATTTGAGATGATGGAGCTTTAGTCTGCAAGGGCAATTAGTAATGACAAACTCATTGATATTTATAATAACGGCGAACCTATTCGTGATTTTATCTGTATTGATGATATAGTTAAAGGCATCCATGGAGTATTTGGCCACAAATCTCAAAAAAACGGGGATTCCTGGATGCCTTAATTCGAGATGTTGCTATGAACCTGAAGCAGATTTAGAATAGGGACTTAAAAAATTTATTATATGGTTTAAAAATTTCTTTCAATATATATAGGGAACAATAATGTTGCATATACCTTGGATTCCTATTTATAGTTAAAAATATTTTGAAGTGTGCTAAAAAAATATGAATAATTATTCACATAAAGATAAAAAAAATATTAATTCTAAAATTTCTATATTTCATGAATTAGCTTCAATTAGACAATGCCAGAAGAGACCGGATGGTATTTTCGGTTCGTTCATGACAAGGCCCTTTAGTTTTATATGTGCATTCATTTTTAGTAAACTGAAAATTACGCCTAATATGGTCACTTTTCTTTCATTTGTTCTGTGTCTCGTTGCCTGTGGTTTAATGCTCTTGGATGTTCAGAATAAAGTCTTTTATTTCACTGCTACATTTCTTTGGTGGATTGCTGCTATTTTTGATGCATCGGACGGTGATTTGGCCAGATATACCGGACAGGGCAGTGATTTTGGAGGCTGGTTTGACTCTTACCTAGATCGATTAAAGGAGTTTATTATTTTTGCAACTTTTTCGTATCTTGTTTTTAAAGGATATGGTAAAAGTAATTGGGGTGTTTTTCTTGATTTTGGACTTGGAAATGATTGTTATCTTCTCATGGGCTTTTTATCCATATTGTCTAATGTCATGAGTGGCTGGATTACTGATACCAAAAAAGTTTTTTGTCAGATAAAGCGTATTGTTGAGGTAAAGTTTTCTGAAAAGTATTCCTTTGGCATGGCTGATACACGCGATTTTTTTATAATACTTTCTCTTTTGCTTGGTGAGTTTCGAATAGCTCTCTATGTATACGGAATGATCTTTCCCATTGTTCTTCTTTTGCAAACCATAGTTTTTTATCGAAGATATGGAATTTCCGGAGAAAAATAGAGCTTTTTCGGAAATCAATCTTATTTTAGATCTATGTTACCTGTGATTTTAAGACACTATATTTATCGAAAGTTTTTGAGTGGGCATAATTATTGCCCACTCTTTTGGGAATGGATACTGGGGCAAATAAGCTCGCTCCGGGTATTTGATTTTTCTACTCAAAGAGTCTGTTTATGGAAACCAAAACTCTTTCCGGGGCAAAGGGTTTTATTATAAAATCCTTTGCTCCTTTTTCCAGAGCTTCAAAGACCTGTTTTTTCTGTCCGACAGCACTGACCATTACAATTTTAGCATCAGGGAATTCGTCCATTATTTTATGAAGTGTTTCCATGCCATTCATCTTTTCCATGGAAATATCCATGGTTATAAAGTCAGGTTGGAGTTTCCTGTATAGTTCAAGGGCTTCTGTCCCATTCTCTGCTTCGGCAATGATTTCATATTTGGGTGCAAGAATACTTTTAAGTCTGACTCTCATTACCGCAGCATCATCTACAATTATGCCTTTTTTCACTGTCTATTCTCCTGTTATTGCGATATCAATTTCCAATGATCCAATTACCGATAAAAAAGTAACGGAAATTGTGGGTATTGCAAGGAAATCTATTGACCCCGGTTTTCCTGTGAAGACTGCCGGGGGAGTAATGTCTATTTTGTAGTCATTTCCTGCGAGTATAATACTTGCCTGGCCTGTTATGATGTTTGCCAATTCAGAGACAGCACTTTTCATCAATTTTTTTTGTTCGGCTGGGTTCTTGTCCGGTAGCATGGACTTTGATATTGCCTCGGCAACATTGTTATCCATGGAATAGACTACCTGGCCTTTTACTGCTCCGGTGAGTCCTATTATTATGGATATATTTCTTGTGGGCACAGGTGAATCTCTTACCTGTATTTTATCACGCTGCAGATCCACATTCAGCTCATGTTTAAAGGCCACCAAGGCTCCCTTTATAAAGGGATTGGCATATTCAACATTCATTGTTCAGACTCCTTTTATATTTTTTTCCCTAAAGGAATATTTATTTCAAAGACAGTTCCCTGTCCAATTCTTGATCGAATATTTATTTTACCCCCAAGTTTTTCCACTTCAGCTTTTAATATGGTCATTCCCATTCCCCTTCCCGAGAATAGATCGCTTTCTGTTTTGGTTGAGAAGCCCTCTTCAAAAATGAGATTTAAAATTGATTCCTGTGATTTATTTGAATCATAGATCCCCATATCCCTGGCCCTGGCTTCTATGTCCTTTGTGTTGATACCCTTACCATCATCACTGAATTTTAATGTTAGCATTGATTTATCGGCGGTGATGGTTAAACTTATTTTACCCTTTGAAAGTTTATGGATAGCCTCTCTCTCATAGGGGTATTCAATTCCGTGGTCAACCATATTGTTTACAATATGAATACAGGCATCAGATAGCCCTTGATAGTTTTCCGGCAGGACGCGCAGATTTCCTCCCTTTATTGTCATCGGTTCTATTTGCTTACCTAATTTACTTGAAGTTGTCGTTGCAATTAGGGGACTCACATATGATATGATTTTTAAGTAAATATCTCTCGGTACATTTACGCTAATTGCCCTTTCGAGCCAGTTTTCACCGAGAAGATCCAGTATCGTATTCATTTCCCTGTAAAAATCGCTCTTAATATTGGTGCTCAGGTCTTTTTTGGAATAGGGGGTTCCCATGACCGTATAGTCAATAAGAGCTGATTCAGCATCATGGACTGATTCCCTGGTGTCATTGAAATTAAAAAATCCGGCATCTCCTTTTAATGTGTGGAGTAATTTTTTTAAATCCGTTGCAGTTGTCATTTCATCTTTGCTTTCAACCGTCATATCAAGGGCGGAAAATATTTCCTCAGCTTTTTTTACGAATTGGTTGAAGAAAAATTTATGCTGGATTGCTCGAATAATACGGGTATTTCGATTCCATTCCACTTGATTCTTTTCATTTAATTCTTCCGCCAGGGTGATATCTGTCAAGATGCAGAGTACTTTCCCCTTGGTTGTTTCTTTATAGTCAATGGAGATGATTTTATTTTTTATGATGGTCCTTTTCTCGAGAAAATCAAAGATTACGGTGGCGTTTGATTTACCCTTGAAAAGCAGGTTTAAGCCTTCCCGCATATCTTCCGAAGTTTCGGAACTATCTCCAAAAAGCAATTCCGGAACAGTTGCATTTTTGATTTCAGTCTCAAAGATGTCAACACATCCCTTGGAATATCCCGGATTGACCCTCATGCTCGACCCAAATGTGAAAAATCCCTGTCCAGTGTTGTCCAAAATATTTTTCAGTTCGCTGGTTCGATCTTCCACTATTTTTTCAAGATTTCTATTTGTTGCTTCTATTTGGAGGTATGATTTCCATGAACGAGCAAGCATCACAATGAATATTGCCAATAGTGCCAAAAGGGGGAGAGCAAGAGTTACGATTGATCGAATTGTGCTGTGAAAGTCAGATAGTTTTCCCGTTCCAACAATGAACCAGCTGGTGTTCCAACCGGTACTCCAAGCCGTGTCATATAGGGGGCTCACGGCAAAATAAATGTCTCGTGTTAGGCTGGTTTTCAAGAAGAAACCCTTTGTTTGTAAAAAGTTGTCTTCAGAGAAAAATGCAAATTTAGCCTCTTCACTTCCGGGGTATTTCTTTTTTTCAATAACCTTAGATATGTCTCTATTGGTCATATAGTGCCAATCCATATCCAAAATATTCAGAACCGAGTTTGGAGTAATTTTCGCTGAGTTTATTATTTCGTTTAGCTTGGAGATTAACACATCTTCTGCCAAGTATCCGACTACTTTTCCCTTTTTCTTTACCTTAGATGTTATGGTAACTATTATTTCCCCTGTTCTTTCATCCTTATAGGGTTTTGAGATGATGGCAGTTCCTGAACTACTTTGGGCAATTTGCTTAAACCAGGGTCTCGTTGTCCAATTATATGACTCCGGAGTATCCCAGTATGCTGTTAGTATGTAGCCTCCTTCCGCGGAGCCCTTTTTAGTAACAAAATAAATGTCCGCTATTGTTTTATTTTCCTTGGCAATTTTCAAAAGAAGGTTTTGGGTTTTTTTCTTGTTTCCAACTACATCGCCTATTGCTTCGGTGTAGTGTTCCACGAATTTTATTTTATCCATGAGCCAGGAGTCAACCTCGAACTTGGTCTTTTCCAAAGAGAGCTCAACTGTTTTTTGAAAGAAGTTATTGGTGCTTTTTATATAGATATATGAAAAGAATCCCAATGAGCTTAGAGATAGGACAATTAGAATCACCAGAAATATGACCTGTCTTTTGAGGGATTCAGTTTTTAGGGGGCTTTGGCTTTGTTTCATCAAGCTATGTTTTCCTTGATCTTAAGATTAAAAAGGACTGTAATGGTAAATTTTAAAAAAAACAAGTATTTTTTTATTTTATGCCTTTTTTATGCCTTTTTTTTATATTTATTTTGGTGTTATTGTACCGGAAGGCAATTTATATTGGGCAGATTTTTGCTGACAATGAATAAGTTGAGATCTTTTGAGAATAGCCGCCATGAATAAAAATACAATGTCATCAAAGACTATGAACAGAGGTTCAGTGCCATGGAAGATAATTATTTTCTTGACATTTATTTTGGCAAAGTATCTTCTTTATTGTAAAAAGGGATATATCTATTATGAATTTTAAAAAATATCTTTCCACTCTTTCAGTTTCTCTGCTGTTTCTTTTTACCTTATCGTGTTCCTCTTTTATTAAGGGAAATGATTTGGGTTGGTTAAATGTTTATGAGGGAGAAAATTCTCGCAGTCATGTTTACAGACTTGTAAAAGATATTGATATAAACGGGAAGGTGTTGACCAGAGGGACATCAGTCCGTGTTATCATTGTGACAGATAGCGATTGGTTAAAGGTATATGCCTATAGAGCCGCAGGGAACCCTTTGCGTGATGATCGTTTTTTGGCACTTTATCTTTTTCAATCGGACTTTCCAAATGGAAAGTTTGAGAGAGCTTATTTTCAAAAAGAATTTTCTAAAGTCTTTGTGAAAAAATAGAAGAATGAATAATATTGGTTTACAGGTGATCTGTTATGTTTGAAGGAGTACTTACTGCGCTTATTACTCCCTTTAAAGAGGGTAATGTGGATTATGAATCACTGGAGTCTCACATTGAGAAACAAATTTCAAGCGGGGTAGATGGACTCATCCCCATGGGAACAACGGGAGAATCTCCCACTCTCTCCTTTGAGGAACACAGTGAGGTTATAAAACGAGTTGTTAAGTTTGTAAAGGGAAGAGTCCCTGTTATTGCAGGGGCAGGGGCAAATTCCACCAGGGAAGCTGTCTGGCTTTCTAAGCTGTCTCAAGATGCCGGTGTGGACGGAATTCTTTCTGTTAATCCATATTACAACAAGCCTACACAAACCGGACTCATTGCACATTTTGAGGAAATCGCTAAATCCATTTATTTACCCGTCATGCTTTACAATATTCCCGGGCGTTCAGGGGTTAACTTCCTACCCGAAAGTATTCTTCATCTTCTTGAACGAGTTGATAATGTGAAGGCGGTGAAAGAGGCCTCCGGGGACATAGTTCAGATTATGAGACTCATTGAACTCTGCGGCGACAGGGTTTCTGTCCTGGCCGGGGATGATAACCTCTTGCTTCCCACTCTTGCCATCGGGGGAAAGGGAATCGTTTCGGTTCTCTCCAATCTCCTGCCTGAAGATATGAAAAGAGTCATTGTATTATACAATGAAGGCAAGGTTGAGGAGTCGCGGAGACTCTTTTACAGGCTTTTGCCCATGTGCAGAGCCATGTTCTTTGAGACCAATCCCATTCCGGTAAAACATGCAATGGAACTAATGGGAATATGTTCAGGAGATGTGAGACTTCCCTTGACACGACTCTCTGCTGAAAATCAGGAGAAGTTGAAAAATACAATGGTCGATTATGGGGTTAAACTGTAATGAAAATGGGAATATGCGGAGTGGGGGGCAGAATGGGAAGGGCCATACTCAACTCAATGATAAACTCCTCCCATGAACTTGTAGCAGCCTTTGACAGAGAAGGCTCGACATATTATGGCAAGAGTGGTCAGAACATAATAGACCACCCCAATGCCAACTGTTTAATAGGTGCTATTTCTTCGGAAAAACTTTCAGAAGCAGATGTCATTATTGATTTTTCATCACCGGCGGCAACACTGGAACTTTTGAAACATGCTCTCC
>PDWI01003923.1_pt1 | contig 20486 bp, 19 predicted proteins | sample 1430891 | NCBI WGS metagenome assembly PDWI01 (sample SAMN01162508, study PRJNA174530) | Oral metagenome, whole genome shotgun sequencing project. | biome: Marine environment; feature: Marine mammal; material: Swab sample of the gingival sulcus; isolation source: swab sample of gingival sulcus... | reverse complement strand
AAAATGATGATGACTACTTTGCATCTCAATGCTATGATGATTGTTTTGAAGTAATCAAAGTTCCATCTGGGACAACTTTACAAAATATTTCTTCAAGCATAAAAGTATCGGTAAATAAGCTTAAGAAGCTAAATCCACAATTGAACTATAGCTTTGTTCCATTTGGCAAAAAAAAGTATAATATTTACATACCTTACGGTCTAAAAACAAAATTTGAAAAAAACTTTAAACCCCATGAAAGATACGAGGGATTTTATGCTCACATAGTAAAAAAAGGCGATACATTATGGGATATAAGCAAACAGTACGGCATAAAAATTTCCGTTTTGAAACAGATAAATAATTTGCAAAAAAGCAGACTTAAATTAAAGCAAAAATTAATTATTCCTGTTTTACAAAACAAGTTTTATATTGTACAAAAAGGCGATACTTTAGCTTATATTTCAAAAAAGTTTAGTGTAAAACTAGCATTACTAGAAAAACAGACCAATAAAAAACCAATAAAAGCAGGAGATAAACTTGTCATACCATTCCAATAATATACCATTTTTACTTACATTTTTCATACTTTTAGCAGGCTGTGCCGATAAGACACAAGGTTATTCAACCAATATAAACAATTCGCAAAATATGCACAGAGCTACAATGAAATCATATGTTGTAAATGGTAAAAGATACTACCCAACAAGAGTTGGCATAGGTGACCATTTTAGTGGAGTTGCTAGTTGGTATGGAGAAGATTTTCATGGTAAAAAAACCTCCAATGGTGAAATTTATAATATGTACGCTTATACAGCAGCACATAAAATTTTACCTATGAATACCATGTTAAAAGTAACAAATCTTTTAAATAATCGTTCAGTTTTAGTAAGGGTAAATGATAGAGGTCCATTTGTAGGAAGTAGGATAATCGACCTCTCATATAGCGCTGCAAAAAAGTTAAATATGGAAAATCGTGGTACTGCTCCTGTGAGGCTGGAAGTTGTCGGTTTTAGTGGTAAAATAATGAGACAAAAAACTAAAGTTGCACCAAAAATGAATATAGGTGAATTTTTGGTGCAAATTGGTGCATTTAGAAACATTGAAGGTTCAAAAGTTTATGCAAAAAAGTTGGCTAGAAAGTATGGCTCAAGATATAGTGCAGTGATAAAACGCTCGATACTAAATGGAGTAAATATATATAGGGTTTATATGCGAGGCTTTATGAGTGAAGAGGAGGCACAAGATTTTATAACTAATAGTGCTTTTAAAGGTGCTTTTATAGTAAAGGATAACTAATGATAGAGTTGATAGTTTTAGATGTTGATGGATGTTTAAGTGATGGCAAGATAAGCTATACAAGCAGTGGCGAAGAGATAAAAAGCTTTAATGTAAAAGATGGGCTTGGTATAGCTTCTTGGAAAAAACTTGGTAAAAAAGTTGCTATTATTACAGGAAGAGAGTCTAGGATAGTTCAAAAAAGAGCTGAAGAGTTAAAAATAGATTATATCTTTCAGGGTGTAGAAAATAAAAAAGATGTACTTGAAGGTATATTAAAAGAAGAAAATATCAAATGGAAAAATGTTGCTGTTATAGGAGATGATTTAAATGACCTTAGGATTATGAATAAAGCAAAACTTTCATTTACCCCTAAAAATGGTGCAGATATTATGAAAAAAAATGCCCATGTTGTTTTAAGTAGTAATGGCGGTGAGGGGGCAGTTAGGGAGATGATAGAGTATATTGTTAGAAAACAGAAGTTAAGCGGAGAATTTTTGAAACTTTGGTTGTAAGAGGACTTTTTTACATAATGACCTCATGCGTTTTGCTTGGTCTTTTTTTGCTCGTTCAAGAACCATATTTTTTACAAACTTTAAAATCGCAAAGTGAAATTGCAACGATTGAGATATATGGTTTAAAAGATTATGAAATTGATAAAAATGTTACAAGGATAACTAAGGCTAAAAAGGTTGTGAGATTTAAAAATGAAGATAGAGCTATGGAGGTAGAAATGCTTTTAAAAAGAGATGATAAAGCATATGGCATCAAAGCCGATAGTGCAAAATATCAAAATGACAAAATCATACTTAGTAAAAATGTAATTTTCAAACAAGACGATAATCTGGACTTTAAAACAGATGAAGCAATCTATGATATAAAGCAAAAGACTATCTCTACAAATAAGACTTTTAACGCAAAATTTAATCAGCTAAATGTAGTTGGAGTATCGCTTTTGTATCACTTAAATGATAATAATATCAGCATAGAAAAGATTAATGCTAAGTATAGATTGGAGGAGAAATGAAATATTTATTAATAGCACTTTTAATGATAAATTTTGCATTTTGTAAAGAAGTGGTAGTAGTTGCTGATAAATTTAGTGCCAGTGAAATCACAAAAAAAGCAACCTTTGTACAAAATGTTAAAGTAAGCAAGGATAAAGATTTACTAAAAGCAGATAAATTAATCATCAGCTTTGATAAAAAAAGAAAGCCTATAAAATATGAGGCTAATGGGCATGCTAGCATTAGGGTATTTATCAAAAACAAAGAGTATTTTGGAAGTGGAAAGAGTTTAATTTATGAACCAAAAATAGATGAATACTCCATAAAAGGAGATGCTATTTTGATAGATAAAACAACTAAAAAAGAGGTAAGGGGTGAGATAATAAGGGTAAATCAAAAGAGTGGAAAATATGAGGTTCTTGGCAAAAAGAACCAGCCTGTTAAGTTTATTTTTCAAATTGATGATAAAGATGTTGGTAAAAAATTAAACGATAAAGAAGATTAGATGGAAGAGAAAAAAATAGAAGTTATCAGTGCTAAGTTTTTAACTTCAGCTGTTGGTGTTAAAGATAGTATGCCAGAAGGTGTGGCTGAAGTTAGTTTTTTGGGAAGATCAAATGTTGGTAAAAGTTCGCTCATTAATGCGTTAGCAAACCACAAAAACTTAGCCAAAAAATCCTCAACTCCAGGAAAAACTAGGCTTATAAACTTTTTTGAAATAACTTACAACACAGAAGATAGAAAAAAGGTTCATTTTGTAGATTTACCAGGTTTTGGCTATGCGAAAGTTAGCAAAAGTGAGCAAAATATTTGGCAAAGAAATCTCACATCATTTTTAGAAAATAGATTATCTATTAGATTATTTTTACTGTTAGTCGATTCAAGACATAGGGATTTAAAAAATGACATTGAAGTAGAGCAGTATTTAAACTCCATAAAAAGAGGCGACCAAACTATACTAAAAGTATTTACAAAAATAGATAAATTAAACCAAAAAGAGATAGGTAAACTAAAGCGAGAAAATCCAAATGCCATAATGCTATCAACTCTTAAAAAAAAGGGCATTAGTGAGCTAAATCAAGTCATATTTACCCATCTTTTAGGTCAAAATGCTATTTGTTAAAATGTAAAAATGATACAAATTAAGAAAAATCAAATATCATTTATTTGGATAATATTTTTAGTAACCTATCAAATGGTCACTTCACTTTATCCGTTTTTAAGTCCACTTATTGGTTTTATATTTTGTTATTTGATTTTTTTTATTGACGATGAAAATAAAACCAATGAGGAAGATGAGGTAGGAAAATATTTGGCATTTTTATATCTTGTTTTTATTAACTTAAATAAAGGGTTTTATCTATTTTCAGGCATTATTTCATTTATGATATTTTACTATCTGTTTTTTGAGTGGATAAGTACTTCGATAAAGTGTAAAAATTGTGTTATTTTTATCTATGTTGCATCTGGATATGTAAGTATTTTTGGCATAAATAATCTAATAGCATACACTTTAAATGAGGATTTTTTCACATTTGGGTATGAGTATGGAGTTTTTATTTTATTTGATTTTTTTTTAAGTGTAATTTACTATAAAGATAGACTGCAATGATAAGAATACGACTGATATTAAGTGCATTTTTTCTATTTTGGACAATTTTGCTTGTACGCATTTACTATATTAGTATTAAATCAAACGCTTACTATGATGAGATAGCTAAACAAAATGCAGTAAAAACAGAGTATTTAGTGCCACTTAGAGGCTCTATAAAAGATGTAAATGGTAAACCTCTGTCGGTAAATAAGTTAGGGTTTAGCGTAGCGATTGAACCGCATCTAAGCTACAAATCAAAAAGAAAAATTTTAGATAAAAAAATAGCTTTCTTAAAGTCACTATTTCCAGAAATCGACGAAGACCAACTCAAGAAAACTTATTTAAAAGAAGACTCTGCTTATGGTCAAGATTTTGTAAAAGTAATTGATTTTATATCCTATGATAAAATTATTTCTTATTTTTCTAAAATATCACTTGACACTTCTCTTGAGATAAAACCTGCATCAAAGCGTCACTATCCTTATGGAAAATTAGCCTCTCACATTATAGGTTATGTAGGAAAAGCAAACGAAAAAGATATTAAAAAAGATCCATTAGCTAAGCTTATAGGATATACAGGAAAAAGTGGAGTCGAAAATTTTTATAATGGGATTTTGCAAGGAAAAAAAGGTAAAAGAGAAGTTACGGTTACTGCTTTTAATGAAGAGATAGAGGAGCTTTCAAAGGTCTTGCCACAAAGTAGTGATATAAGATTGACTATTGATTTAAAGCTTCAGCAATATTTATCTGATATTTTTTCAAATAGTGCTGGAGTTGCTATTGTTATGGATGCAAATGATGGTAGCATTTTGGCTGCTGGAAGTTTTCCTGAGTATGATATAAATAAATTTGTAAATGGCATTAGTTTTAAAGAGTGGAATGCACTTTCAAGTGATTTAAATCATCCGTTTACAAATAAAATGGTCAATGGTCTTTATCCACCAGGTTCAGTTGTAAAAATGGGTATGGCTTTGTCATTTTTATCTTCACATAAAATGACAAAAAACTCATCTATAAATTGTACTGGTTCATTAAAGCTAGGTCGAAGAAAGTTTCGATGTTGGAAATCTTGGGGACATGGCGAGGTGGATATGAGTAGGGCTATTAGAGAGAGTTGTGATGATTATTTTTACAAAGGAAGTTTAAAAGTTGGCATAGATACTATGGCACCTATGCTAAATAGGCTTGGTTTTGGTAAAAAAACTGGTATAGATTTACCAAATGAATTTTTAGGCATCGTTCCATCAAGAGAGTGGAAAATGCAAAAATATCAAAAACCTTGGTATCAAGGAGAGACTCTAAATACATCAATCGGACAAGGTAATTTTTTAGTAACCCCGCTTCAAGTGGCAAAACATACAGCCATACTAGCCACAGGCAAAGAGGTAACTCCACACTTTTTACACTCCATAGACTCAAAAAAGGTAGATTTTCAAACAGACTCTTCTGTTTTAAGTGCCTTTGAAAAATCTCAACTTCCTTCCATAAGACAAGCCATGTATGAAGTTGCAAATCACCCAAAAGGAACAGCTTCAAAAGCGTTAAAAGACTCAAATGTAACCTTAGCTGCAAAGACAGGAACTGCTCAAGTCATAGGCATATCGCAAGCTGATAAAAAAAGAATGAAAGAAGAAGATATGGAGTATTTAACTCGCTCTCACGCTTGGCTTACAACCTATGGACCATATAAAAATCCAAAATATGTAGTAACAGTTTTACTCGAACACGGCGGACACGGTGGAAGTGCAAGTGGTCCTATAGTTGTAAAAATTTACAATAAACTTTTAGAGATGGGTTATATACAAAACTAATAATATACTAGTCTTTCATGTGTAAATACATTTATAAAAAAAAGTCAATACACTTAAAAAGATTGGTATTTTAAAATAAACATAATCATTCTTATTAAAGTCTTTTTTTATGGATAAACAACATAACTTTTTGAGCCATTAACACTATGATAAATCGTAGTATTGTTTAGTTTTGCATGTAATCTTAGTAGAAGTTTTTGCATGAGTGGTTGGGTTGAGGGGGTAAACCATGCGTTGTTTGATAGGGCTATCATTATGCGTGGGTTGTTTTCGTAGAGGGTTTGTTTGGTTGCTTCAAAGCAGATGGCGTTTCTTATTTTTACACCATCAATAGTGTAATCTTGCACTTTTTTGGCTACTGAAAAATCTTGTGCACCGTTGTAGAAGATGTCATTTATGGTGTTTTTTAAAAAGCTTGGCAGTGGTATTTCTTCACCAAATGGTACTAAAAATAGTTTGTGAAAAATCTGCATTTTTCCACTATCAAAAACATAAGTTGAGTTGTAAAATTTTTTGTTTTCATAGGTTAATGCTCCTGTGATGATGGCTATGGATTTTGATTTTTGTTTTAAGATTGTTACTAGTTTTGGAACCATGTTTAAATGTAGTGGAAAGGCACTTTCTGGTAAGATTATCACTCGTTTTTGGTTCATTATGGCTTGGTCGATTTTTGCTAGATTATCTTTTATGTGTTTGCTTAAAAGTTTTTTATCCCATTTGTCTTCTTGGCTTATATTTGTATTTGCTAACTCATAATCAAACGGCAGATGAGGGAGTTTTAGCCTTATGTTAAAATCTATGCAAAAGATTAGTAAAAAAAGGCTAAATATTTTAAATTTTGGTTTAAGTTTTACGCACAGTGCAACTATCATCATAAATGCAAAAACTCTTAAAAAATCGGGCATAAAAAAGCTATCAAGTAGTAAAAGTCTTAAATCAAACCAATTAAACCCAAAAGGGTGGATAAATGAACTCATTAAAAACAGTAAACCAGCTCTTATAAATATATCTTTAAAAAATATGGCTGATAGTAAAAACATAAAAGCATAAACCAAAGCCACACCAATAATGCCAAGTGGTAAAAGATAAGAAAATCCATAATGAATAAAACTAAAGCTTATCCAATAAAACCAAAAAATACCCACAAAAAAGCCACTCCAAAAGTAAATTTGCCTATCTTGTGTAAATAGAAAATAAAAGCCTAAAAAGGCAAAAATGGAGTAAAGAGTTTGTGAATTTATTTTAAAATATTCAAAAACTATGAAAGCTGATAAAAAAATTGCAATAAAAAAGCCTTTTATTATGTTTAAAGTGCTAAAATAAGAGCTTAAATTTTTTTTATTAAAGGATTCACATGGGAAATGGCGGAAATATAATAAGTTCATTATTACCTCTTGTTGCATTATTTGCTATATTTTATTTTTTGGTTATCAGACCACAGCAAAAACAGCAAAAAGCACATTCGGATATGATAAAAGCCCTCAAAAAAGGGGATAAAATCGTAACAAATGGCGGCATTATCTGCGAAGTGGTAAAACCAGAAGAGGATTTTATCAAAGTTAAGCTTAATAGCGATGTAATTGTAAAGGTTGCGAGAGAATATATCGCAAAAAAGATAGAAAAAGAAGTGGTTAATGGCTAAATTTTTAAACTATAGGTTTGTAGTTTTTGTAATTGCTATGATTTTTGGAGTTGGATTTTCTATGCCAACTCTTTTGCAGACTCAAAGTGGTTCGAAAATTACTTTAGGACTTGATTTGCAGGGTGGTTTACACATGCTTTTAGGTGTGCAGACCGATGAAGCTATAAAATCAAAAGTAAAATCGATCGCGTCTAGTGTGAAATTTTATACAGACAATAATGATATCATAATTGATAAGCTAAAGATCAGCGACGAGAGGGTTACTTTTACTCTGCTTGATGATGGCGAAGTAAAAAATGTAGATAAAATGCTTAAAGAGTTAAAAGGGATTGAGAGTAAAAAAAATGAACTTAACTACTCTTTAAAGCTAACAGATAAAGAGAAACTAGCGACTATTGAGTACGCTATAAATCAAGCAGTTGAGACTATAAGAAATAGACTTGACCAGTTTGGACTAGCTGAGCCAACAGTTGCAAGACAGGGAAAAGATAAGATTTTGGTTGAAATTCCTGGCATAAAAACCCAAGCTGAAGAGCAAAGAGCAAGAGAGTTAATCGCAAAAGCGGCTCATTTGCAACTTATGGCAGTGGACGAGAAGAAAATCGACCAAGTTTATAGCATGAATGCAAATCAAGCTATGCAGTATGGAGATGTTATTTTTCCAGACGCTAGAGATGAAAATCAAAAGTATCTTTTAAAGGCAATCCCTATCTTAGATGGAAGTATGCTAACAGATGCAAAAGTTGGTTTTGATGTGCAAAATCAGCCACTTATTAACTTTTCACTAAACTCACAAGGCGCTAAGATTTTTGGAGATTTTACTGGTAAAAATGTTGGTAAAAGATTAGCGGTTGTGTTGGATGAAAAAGTCTATTCTGCTCCAAATATAAGAGAGAGAATTGGTGGAGGAAGTGGTCAGATAAGTGGCGGATTTACAGTTGATGAGGCTAGAGATGTGGCTATTGCACTAAGAAGTGGTGCATTGTTAGCTCCTGTAAAACTGCTTGAAAAAAGGAGTGTAGGACCATCTTTGGGAGCTGATAGTATAAAAGCTAGTATGATTGCATTAGTTTTAGGATTTTTAGCAGTTGTTGTCTTTATGGTGCTTTACTACGGCATTGCTGGAGTTATAGCAAATGTTGCTTTGGTGGCAAACTTGTTTATAGTCTTAGCAGTTATGGCACTTTTCGGAGCTACACTAACGCTTCCTGGTATGGCTGGACTTGTACTTACTGTTGGTATGGCAGTTGATGCAAATGTTATTATAAATGAAAGGATAAGAGAGCTTTTGCGAACAGGTGCAAGTGTGAGTAAATCTATCGAACATGGTTACGCAAATGCAATGAGTGCAATACTAGATGCAAATATTACTACTCTAATAGCAGCTGTTATTTTATACGCTTATGGAACTGGTCCAATTAAAGGTTTTGCAGTAGTAATGAGTATAGGAATACTCGCTTCAATGCTAACGGCGATTTTAGGAACTCATGGCATTTATGATGCATTTATGCAAAAAATAGAAAAATCTAAAAAAACCATGCTTTGGTTTGGGATAAAAAGGGGTTAAGATGCAGATATTTTCAAAAGATAAAATTTATGATTTTATGAAACTTAGCCCAGTGTTTTTGGTAATTTCAGCAGTTTTAATACTAAGTTCTTATGTATTATTGGGCGTAAAGGGTCTTAGTTATGGTATTGATTTTTCAGGTGGAACTTTGGTGCAAGTTAAGTATGAAAAAGATGCTCCTATTGATGATATAAGAGCAAATCTATCAAAAGTAAAACTTTTTGCAAATGCTACTGTAACTAAATTTGGTTCACCTAAAGAGATAGTTATCAGATTTCCAAGCTCATCTGGAGAGTTAGGCACTGATGTGGGAGACCAAGTAAGGAAGCAGTTAAAAGGTACGGGCAATTTTGAAATCCGTCGTGTAGACATCGTTGGACCAAAAGTTGGTGGAGAGCTTAGAGAGAAAGGATTGATGTCAATGCTTTTATCAATCGCTGCGATTTTGCTTTACATTGCTTTTAGATTTGAGTGGCGATTTGCTATAGCTTCGGTTATTGCTTTAATTCATGATATCTCCATTACTATACTTGCATTGATTGTTTTTAAAATCGATATAAATCTTGATATTTTAGCTGCACTTCTTACGCTTTTAGGATACTCGTTAAATGATACGATTATTGTATTTGATAGGATTAGAGAGGGAGTTAGAGAGAGTAAGATATTTAATCTATTCTCCATTATAAATGAGTCAGTTTCAAAAACACTCTCAAGAACAGTTCTTACTTCACTTACAACATTTTTTGTTGTTTTGACACTATATCTGTTTGGTGGAGAGATAATAAATGCCTTTGGATTTACTTTATTGGTAGGTATTATTGTTGGAACTTATAGCTCAATTTTTATAGCTTCTCCAATGCTTAAGCATTTAGGTTTTGATGTGGAAAAATTTAAGGCTAAAGAAGCAGAAAAAGAGAGACTTAGGATAGAAAAAGAGAAAATGCGCGCTCAGTATGAGGGTGGCGTAGTATAAAAGATAAAAAGGAAATTTTATGAATTGGGGAAAAGTTTTTTTCGTATTTTTTACATTGATGAGCCTTACAACTACGGCTGGATTTTTATATGAGGATAATGCAACTGCACTTTTTATAGCAGCTAGTATTAATCTTGTTTCATCTTTACTAAAAATTGGCGTAAAAAATGTTTTATCAGCCGAACTTTTTGCGTCGTCATTGGTAGCGGATTTACACTTAATCCCCGCATTTTTATTTTTAGTTATCGATAAAAATTTAACCGTTGCGATTACACTTGCTATTGGAGCTGTGATTGCAAACGGATTTTCAATCGCGTTAGTTTTGATTGAGGCAGCAAAAACGAGAGAGGAATTTTAAATATGGAATATAGTCCACATAGTATAGAGAAAAAATGGCAAGAATTTTGGGAGAGGGAGGGCTATTTTGAGCCAAGCGACGATAAAAGTAAACCAAAAAAATATATCTTAAGTATGTTTCCATACCCAAGTGGAAAAATCCACATGGGTCATGTGAGAAATTATGGCATAAGTGATGCGATAGCGAGATTTTACAAAAAACAAGATTTTAATGTCTTGCATCCAATTGGCTGGGATAGTTTTGGAATGCCTGCTGAAAATGCTGCAATTAAACATAAAACCCATCCAAAAAAATGGACTTATGAAAATATTGATTATATGCGTGGCGAACTTGCGTCATTAGGACTTTCATTTTCTAAAAAAAGAGAATTTGCCACATCAGATGAGCTTTACACAAAACACGAACAAGCATTTTTTATAGATATGTATGAAAAAGGACTTGTTTATCAAAAGAAGAGTTTGGTAAATTGGTGTGAGGATTGTAACACTGTTTTGGCAAATGAGCAAGTAGAAGATGGGCAGTGTTGGCGATGTGGCAATGAAGTAGAACAAAAACAGATGAATGGGTATTATCTAAAAATTACCGATTATGCTGATGAGCTTTTACAAGATTTAAAAATATTAGAGGGCAAATGGCCAAAACAAGTTTTGACTATGCAAGAAAATTGGATAGGAAAAAGTGAGGGTTTGGAGTTTGATTTTTATTTAGACGATGAAAGCAAGGCAAAGCTTGGAGATATAGAAAAATATAAAGTCTTTACAACGAGACCTGATACAATTTATGGAGTTACTTACTCAGCCATCGCACCAGAGCATGAAATCGTAAAAGTTTTGATTGAGAAAAATCTTTTAAGTGATGAAGTGATAGAAAAAATAAAAGCTATGCAAAAGCTAAGCTCAAGAGATAAACAAACTTCTAAAAAAGAGGGTTTTGATTTAGGCATAAGTGTCATTCATCCGCTAACAAAACAAAAAGTTCCTGTTTGGGTTGCTAATTTTGTTTTGATTGAGTATGGCGGTGGGGCAGTTATGAGTGTACCAGCTCATGATGAAAGAGATTTTGAGTTTGCTACCGAGTTTGGGCTTGACATCAAACAAAGCATTAAGCCAAATGATGGCGAGTACGATAAAAGCAAAGCTTATACAGAGTATGGGATTTTAGTAGATAGTGGGGAGTTTACGGGTTTATCATCAAATGAGGCAAAGATTAAAATAATTCAGTATTTTGAAAAAAATAACTTAGGTAAAAAAGTAACAAATTTTAAACTTAGAGATTGGGGAATTTCAAGACAGAGATATTGGGGTGCTCCTATTCCATTTATAAAGTGTAAAAAGTGTGGATTGGTTCCTGAAAAAAAAGAAAACTTACCTGTTACACTTCCTGAAGATATAAAAATAACAGGCGAAGGTAACCCTCTTGATTTGCATCCGAATTGGAAAGTTACAAGTTGCCCTAAATGTGGTTGTGAAGCACTTAGAGAGACTGACACTATGGATACTTTTTTTCAGTCAAGTTGGTATTTTCTAAGATATGCAAGTAATCCTAATACTTGGAAAAATGAACCTTTTAATAAAGAAGACGCTAAATATTGGCTAGGGGTTGATCAATACATTGGTGGTATTGAACACGCTATCATGCACCTTTTATATGCGAGATTTTTTACAAAAGTATTGCGAGATTTGGGATATATAGATATTAATGAACCTTTTGATAATCTTTTAACTCAAGGCATGGTTTTAAAAGATGGTGCTAAAATGAGTAAATCAAAAGGCAATACTGTTGATCCCGATGATATTATAAAAAAATATGGTGCTGATACTGCTAGACTATTTATCCTTTTTGCAGCTCCTGTCCAAAAAGAGCTTGAGTGGAATGATGATGCGGTAGAGGGTGCTTTTAGGTTCATTAAAAAGCTAAGCACAAGAAGTGAAAATGTAAAAAAATGCAATGACTTGCCAGAAATTTCACATGAAAGTTTAAATAAAAAAGAAAAATACGCTAGAAAAAAAGTATATGAGGCATTGCAAAAATCTTATGACATTATAAATGACACAAGCTATTCGTTTAATACTTTGGTTGCAGCGTGTATGGAAGCACTAAATGCACTAAGCGACCAAGAAAATGAAAATGTTTGGACGGAGGGGTATTTTATTATTTTAAATATACTAGAACCTGTCATTCCGCACATCGCTTGGGAGTTAAGTGAGGAGCTATTTAAGAGAGCTAACTTTAAAAAACTAAACATAAAAGAGGAGTGTTTTAAAGAAGATGAGCTTGTTTTGGCTTTAACCATAAATGGAAAAAGACGAGCTGAGATAAGTGTTGATGTGGGAACAAGCAAAGATGAGATAATCGCTTTGGCTAAAAAACAAGGCGAAAAATGGCTTGAGGGTAAAAGCATAGTAAAAGAGATTTATGTTCCAAATAAATTAGTAAATATAGTGGTAAAATAGTTGAGATATTTTATCTTAGTATTGGTCTTTTTTTTAGTCTCATGCGGGTATAAGCCGGTTTCAGTTGCAAGTAAGGCTGCGATTGGAAAAAAAGTTTATGTGGATATTAGCATAAGTGCTAATGACCCGCAAAATAGTGTTTTGATAAAAGATGCGGTTTTAGAGGCAGTTGTAAGTAGATTTGGTAAATACTTATCAGGTAAAAAAGAGGCTGATACTTTGATAAAAGCTAAGATAAAATCCGTTGGTTTTGAACCGCTTTTGTATGATAGAAATGGTTATGTGATATCTTATAGAACAAAAGTTATTTTGCAAATGGATACAAACTTTAAAACTTTTAACTCAAAAAGATATAATGCTAATGGAAAGTATGATTTTTTAATCCAGCCAAATAGTATAGTAAGTGATAAAAAAAGATTTGAAGCCATTAAAAACTCCTCTTTAGATGCACTTGATGAATATATAGCCTTTATGTCCATCAAGGGTATTTTGCGGCAAGAAAAGTAGCTTTATGTCATTACTGTTAAAATATATAAATTCAAAACCACTCTATTATGAAAAAATTGATTATGATTTAATGCCAAAAATTTATGCAAAATATAAGCATAAATTACCTATTAGCCCAGTTATACACATCATTGGAACCAATGGTAAAGGAAGTACTGGAAGATGGTTGGCTTTGATGTTAAAGCAGTCTGGTTTTAAAGTTGGCCATTTTACTTCACCACATATTAGAGAGTATAATGAGAGATTTTGGTTAGATGGGCTATGCGTAAGCTACGACAAGCTAGATGAGTGTCATGAGGAACTTTTGTATATTTTAGGAAAAGATGCAGATAAATTATCTTATTTTGAGTATTCAACTTTACTTGTGCCATTGGTTTTTGAAAAGTGTGATTTTGTAGTGCTAGAAGCTGGACTTGGTGGAGAGTTTGATGCTACAAATGTTTATGATAAAATACTCTCAATCGTAACTGCTATTGGATTTGACCATGAAGAGTTTTTAGGAAATACACTTGAGTCTATTACTAAAACTAAACTAAACTCCATTACAACAAAAACTATATTAGCTTATCAGAATAAAAAGCTTATTAGTCAAACAGCAAGAAAAATCGCTAATAGCAAAGGCGTGGAACTTATAGAGTCAAAAGATAAAAAACTGTTTTTAACAAAATTTAAAATAAAATCGTATATGAAAAGAAATTTTTATGCTGATTTTTTTTATGAAAATATCAAAACCGCTTTTATAGCAACACAAAAGTTAAAAGTAAAAGTAGATTTTACCTCATTACCTCCTCTTGATTTAGGCGGTAGATTGCAAAAGATAAGAGATAATATCTATATAGATGTGGGACATAACCCCCTATCTGCCGAAGCAATAAAGAATCATTTTAAAAATAAAAAACTAATTTTAATTTACAATAGTTTTGCAGATAAAGATATAGTCGGTGTTTTAAGCACTCTAAAACCTATTGTTTTAAGTGTTAATATCTTGCCTTTTAATTCAAGTCATAGAAAAAACGGAGAAGATAAGATTATAAAAACGCTAAATGATATCCATATACCATGGAAGTATCATGATGGCAGGATTGAAAATGATAAAATATATCTAGTATTTGGTTCATTTTATGTGATTGAAGAGTTTTTGAGCAAGTTAAATGAAAAATAAATTTACCATCACTATTACAGACATCAATGGTTCAAAGCATTTTACACTTCATCAAATAGCAAAAAAGTTTTTATTATATTTTATCATATTTGTATTTTTAACTATAGGTTTAGGGGTTTGGTTTATACAATCTTTAAGAGAAGATGTTTCAAAATTGGAGCATAAAAAGAGTGTTTTGATTGAAAATGAGTATGAGCTAAATAAAAAAAGTTACGAACTTAAAAAGCATATTAAGTTAAAAACAAAAGAGTTTGAAAATCTACTTAAAACAAAGTCTGAAGAGTTTGAAATGTTGCAAAACAAAGTCGCGTCTATCGAAGAGTTAATCGGCATAACACCAAGCGAAAATAAAGACTTGATTAAAAGAATGGAAAAAATTACCCTCTCAGCATCTGAACAAAAAGCACTTTTTCAGTTAATTCCAAATGGAAATGTGGTAAAATATAAAAGAATTTCTTCATCATTTGGTTGGAGAGACCATCCTATAAAAAAGAAAAAAGAGTTTCATCCTGGACTTGATTTAAAAGCCTCAAAAGAAATACCTGTAATTGCCCCAGCAGATGGGGTTATTGAGTTTGCGGCTTTTCATACTCACGGTTTTGGAAATTTGATTATACTAGACCATAGTTTTGGTTTTCAGACAAGATACGCACATTTAAAAGGCTTTAATGTCAAAAATGGAGATTTTGTAAAAAAAGGGCAGGTAATAGGCTATGTGGGAAATACAGGGCTTTCAACAGGACCGCATTTGCACTATGAGGTTAGGTTCATTGGGCGTTTGCTTGATCCGATGAATTTTATAAAATGGAAAAATAAAAACTATTCACAAATCTTTGAAAAGGAGACAATGATACAATGGCAATCTTTAGTAAAAATGATAATGAGGAGCAGGTAGTGGCAACAAGTCAATCTTCATCTGAGACAACAGTAATCGCACATGGTGCAAATATAAAAGGCGATTTTGCATTTGAGTGTAGATTGCATGTGGACGGTCATTTGGAGGGAAGTTTTATCTCAAATAATCTAATAGTAATCGGCAAAAGAGGCTACTTAAAGGGGGATTTAAAAGCAGATAAACTTGTTGTTAATGGTGAGTTTGAAGGAAGTGCTGATTGTAATACTGTAGAAGTTTTAAGTGGCGGAAAATTTATAGGTGATGTAATCTCGCAAGAGCTTACTATCGAGGCAAAAGCTAAGTTTCAAGGACAAAGCAAAATCCGTGAAGAGGAGCAAACTCCAGCAATTCCTATACTAGAACCAGATGAGGATTAAGAATTTTTGCAAGATTTAGTTTATGAATTTTTAAAAAAAAACAGCAGTGAAGTAATAATCACTCAAAACGATAAACAGAGCCACACGGTTGAAGATGTGGCTTTGTTTTTAGGTTTTAAAACTTTTTGTTTACCAGATTTTAGGGCAGTTTTAGGCGATGATTTGCGTTCATTTAGTGATGAATTTACAAGCCTGCTTACTACTTTAAATCTTTATAATCATGAAAAAAGTACGAAAAAACTTTTAATCTCTCCCATTAAAACTATTTTACATAATCTTCCAAATTCCAATCTTTTGCAAAATTTTAGATTTGAATTCGGTCAAAATATTGATTTAGGTTCATTTAAACAAAAAATGCTTTTTTGGGGATACAATTTTGTTGATGTGGTTGAAATGCAAGGCGAGATTTCATTTCGTGGAGACATTATAGATATTTTTTCGCCAAATCTACAAAACCCCGTGCGTATAAGTTTGTTTGATGAAGAGATAGAGAGCATAAGAGAGTTTTCTTGTGAAGATCAAAAAAGTTTTAAAACCGAGCTTGAATTTTGCGAGATTTTTCCAGCTATTTTTTCTTTAAATGAGAGCCAATACGATAAAATGCAAATGCAAGTGGAACAAATCGAAAGTGACGCTTTTGTAAAAGATATTGCCTCGCTTGGATTTTGGGTTTTAGATGAGAGCCAAAGTGAAAACTTTTTAAAAACTAAAAAGTGTCATTTGCTTGAGAGTATAGACTTTGAAGAATTAAGTGAGTTTGATGAAAAAATAGATAAAAATCTTTTGCAAAACATTCCAAAAATCCCACCTGCTAGGATTTATAAAGATATAATCACAAGTGATGTACGAGAGTTTTTAAGTTTTCATGAGCATAAAAAAATCACAATTTTGGCTAAAAATGAGGCTTTATTAAAGCAGTTTAATTTAGATAAAAATCTAAAAATAGAGTACAAAAAAAGCGTACATGCTATAAATATAATGAGTAGCGATGAGATAATCATATCTCTAAACAAGCCACTTAAAAAGAAAAAACGCCCTAAAAAAGCCTCAATTATTTTAGATGAGTTAAAAATAAATGACTATATAGTTCATGAAAATTACGGCATTGGCATTTTTAAAGGACTTAAAAAAACAACGGTTTTAGGGGTTACTAAAGATTTTGTAGAGATTGCTTACCAAGGTGAAGATAGGCTTTTGTTGCCTGTTGAAAATCTTGGTGTCATCGATAGATACATAAGTGAAAGTGGCACTTTAGCAGTGGTTGATAGGCTTGGAAAAGGTAGCTTTATAAGACTTAAAGCAAAGGCAAAAGCTAAACTTTTTGAGATTGCAACCCAAATAGTGGGAATGGCTGCTAAAAGAGAACTTATTGAGGCTAGAGTTGCTAAGATAAGTGAAAAAGAGTTAAATGACTTTAGGTTAAAGGCCGGATTTGTTTACACAAAAGACCAAGAAAAGGCGGTTGAGGATATTTTAAGCGATCTTAAAAGTGGAAATATTATGGATAGGCTTTTAAGTGCTGATGTGGGATTTGGTAAAACTGAAGTGGCTATGAATGCCATATTTACTTGCGTTAAAAGTGGTTTTCAAGCTCTGTTTTTAGCGCCAACTACACTTTTAAGCAATCAGCATTTTAAAACTTTAACACAAAGATTTGATGGGCTTGATGTAAAAATAAGAAAAGTCGATAGGTTTACAACCGCAAAAGAGAAAAAAAGCACGATGAGCGGTTTTGAAAAAGGCGAAATCGATGTGGTCGTTGGAACTCACGCACTTTTGGGTGTAAAGGGTAAAGATGTGGCACTTTTAGTCATTGATGAAGAGCATAAATTTGGCGTAAAACAAAAAGAAAAACTAAAAGAGCTTAGCGAAAACTTGCACCTGCTTTCAATGTCAGCAACTCCAATCCCAAGAAGTCTAAATATGGCACTTAGTTCCATAAAAGGCTACTCGCAGATTTTAACTCCACCAAGTGAGCGAGAAGATATAAGAAGTTTTGTAAAAGAGTATGACGAAAAGCTTTTAAAAGAGATTATCTTAAGAGAACTGCGTCGTGGAGGACAGATTTTTTATGTACATAACCGCATTGCGAGTATTGAGCAAAAAGCAAAAGAGTTAAGAGAGATCTGTCCAAAACTTCGCATTTTGGTTCTTCACTCCAAAGTAAGCCCTGCATTTAGCGAAAAAGAGATGCTAAATTTTGAAGAGGGAGAGTATGATTTGTTGCTATCGACTTCTATAGTAGAATCAGGCATTCACATCCCAAATGTAAATACTATTATAATAGAAAATGCTGATCGATTTGGTATGGCAGATTTGCACCAATTACGCGGTAGAGTAGGGCGAAGTTCGAGGCAGGGGTATTGTTACTTTTTAGTTGAAAACAAGCAAGCTTTAAGTGAGCAAGCTAAAAAGCGGCTTGTGGCTTTAGAGGCGAACTCATTTTTAGGTTCTGGTTCGGTTTTGGCTTATCATGACTTGGAGATTAGAGGTGGAGGAAACTTGGTAGGCGAGGCTCAAAGTGGGCATATTAAAAATATTGGATATTCGCTTTATTTAAAAATGCTTGAAGATGCTATCAATACACTGCTAAACAAAGAAGTCATTAAGAAAAATGACATAGATTTAAAGCTTTCAGTTAATGCGTATCTAAATGACACTTTGATAGCTGAAGATAGGGTGAGATTGGAGCTTTACAGACGCCTTAGTAAGTGCGAGAGTGTAAATGAAGTTTACGAGATAGAAGGAGAGATCGAAGATAGATTTGGTAAGCTTGATAGCTTTACAGAGGCATTTTTGCAAGTTATAATCATTAGAATTTTAGCTTCAAAAACAGATACAAAATCCATTACAAACTATGGGCAAAATATTACAATTACATACACTAATGACAAAAAAGTTACGCTTAAATCAAGAAGTAAAGACGATGATGATGTTATCGGAGAGATTTTAAGTTTTTATCGCTCAAAGGTAAAGAATGCTTAAAAGATTTGCCTTCATTGGTGATGTGGTTGGAAAACCTGGTCGCGAGATAATTAAAAAACATCTGCTTGATATAAAAAAATCTCACAAAATCGATGCAGTCATAGCAAATACCGAAAATGCAAGTCATGGTTTTGGAATAAGTATTAAAAATGCAAATGAGCTTTTTAGCTATGGCATTGATATGATGACAGGCGGAAACCACACTTGGGATAAAAAAGATATAATCCCAAATCTCGATATTATGCCAATACTCCGCCCACTAAACTATCCTGATGGCGTAGAAGGTCGAGGGGTTAGTTATATAGAGCTTGAAGATTTTAGACTCTGTGTTATAAACCTCATGGGACTATATGGCATGCCATGGTGCGAAAACCCTTTTATAAAAGTAAAAAATGAACTTAAAAATCTAAAACCAAATGATGGTATTTTTATAGATTTTCACGCAGAGGCTACAAGCGAAAAAAGAGCTTTAATGCAACTTTTAAAAGGTAAAATAGCTGGAATTGTTGGCACACACACTCACATTGGAACTGATGATTTATGTATAGAAGATGGCACTATGTATCTAACCGACATCGGCTTAACAGGTTGTCGTGATAGCGTCATTGGCATGGATAACAAAGCCCCACTAAAACGCTTTTTAACAGGGCTACCAGCCTCCTTTGACATACCAAAAAAATGCAAATCCATTTTGCAAATGGCTGTTTTCGATGTGGAAAATGGCAAATGCGCCAAAGCTTATAAGCTAAAAATTTTAGATGATAAAGAGTATATAAGTGAGGCTTTTTTGGAGAAATAGTATTTTATTTTAAATACTAAAAGTTGACATTTTTATTTTAATTAGCTAGAATACTAAAAGTATTTAAAACAACATACCAAAGGAATAAAAATGACAAATCCATTTCCTTATGAAACATTTGCAAGTAAAGATAGTTTTTATGGTAGATCTAAAGAGATGGAGCAGATTTTAAAATTTGCAAATTCTTCAAATAATTTAGTCATTTATTCTAAAAGGCGACTTGGTAAAAGTTCGCTTATAAGAGAAACTTTTAGACAAAATGGCGATTTTTTATTTATATATTGTGATATTTTTGATATTGCCTCAAAAGAGGATTTTGCACGAAAACTTATAAAATCTTTACCAAAATCATTTAGCAAAGATGTAAAAAAAGTTTTTAGCATTTTAAATAGTATATTTAAGAGAGTAAATCTTTCATACACAATAGACCCAAATAGTGGAAAAGTAAGCATAAAGCCTGAAATCATGGCACTAACTTATGAAGATATGATGGAAGAATTTTTTAATGCGATTACTGAGCTTTCCAAAAGTCAAAAGATAGTTTTAGCCATTGATGAATTTCAACAAATTGACATCATAAAAGACGCAAAAATAGATGCAAAATTAAGAGAATATATACAAATTAAACAAAATATTTCTTATGTTTTTTTAGGTTCAAAAAGGCACATGTTAAATTCACTTTTTGAATATAAAGCTCCACTATTTGAACAAGCAACACCCATGCTTTTAGGTTCTTTAGATGTAAAAGATATTTATACTTTTAGTTCAAAACATTTAAAAATAAGTAAAGATTTGGTTAGGTTCATTTTTACTTTATGCGATGGCGAAACTAAACTTATGCAACATATTTTTCATTTGCTCTATCAAAATTTTAAAGCAAAAAAAATAACTCAAAAACATGTAATGGTCTGCTTAGATGAGATTATAAATGCAAAATCTTCAGCTTATAGGATTATTTACGATAGCTTTAGCCTAAATCAAAAAAAAGCTTTTAAAATACTTTCAAAACATAAAACAAATATTTACAATAAAGACTTATTGTATAACTATGGCATTACAAAAGACGCTATGCAAAGTGCTTTGAGAGCTTTGTTTAAAC
>PDWI01003922.1_pt1 | contig 20488 bp, 16 predicted proteins | sample 1430891 | NCBI WGS metagenome assembly PDWI01 (sample SAMN01162508, study PRJNA174530) | Oral metagenome, whole genome shotgun sequencing project. | biome: Marine environment; feature: Marine mammal; material: Swab sample of the gingival sulcus; isolation source: swab sample of gingival sulcus... | reverse complement strand
AGTGCTATTAGCAGCGGATTAATCCGCTGCTAATGATACTAACATACAGGAGCTTTTTATTTAATCTTTTTTGTCTCACATCATTTACAAACGTACAAAGAGCAATCTGAGACCTTGAAATATATGGATAATTTGTGGTATAATTCGAATACATTTTTCGTATTTAAAGAGAGGACTTATGGACAACTTCATTAAGAATAGGCGCTTTAGAATTTTTATATTAATCGCTGCAGATATATGTATAGTTGCATTCAGCGCTTTGGCGGCATTGGCACTTAGATTTGATATTTTTATAATGCCTCCGCTATATATGGAATCCGCTATACACAGCATCCCGGCATACGTTTTAATCGCTATATCTGTGTTGTCGGTGTTTAAGTTGTATAACCGAGTGTGGTCATATGCATCTCTTAATGAGTTGATTTCTATCTTTACGAGCTCTCTCGTCATAGAAGCTTTATTTATAGTTTACCACGTTTTTACCGATATTAGGATGCCACGCAGTTACTATCCTCTTAATTTTATGGTAATGCTCATATTATTTACTGCCATGAGATTTTCGAAGGTGATATTTAACAGTCTGACAAAAGGCACTAAAAAAATAAAAATCAGCAGATTTGTAATGGTGATAGGCGCCGGTTCGGCAGCTGCAATTTTAATAAAAGATTTAAAACATGAGAGAACGAATGCTCGCGTAATTTGTGCTATTGATGATAATGAAAATAAACGCAACAAGTATATTATGGGGGTTCCTATAGTAGGAGATAGGTATGATATATCAAAAAATGTAAAGAAGTACAACATAACGGAGATTATCATAGCGATGCCTTCTATCGATTCGGAATCGCTTAAAGAAGTCATAGATATATGCCAATCCACAGGGAAACCGGTTAAGATATTGCCTAAAGTGGAACACAGTCTCACCTCTTCAGTAATAGATGATGTTAGACAAATTAGTTATGAAGATTTATTGAGTCGTAAGCCAATAAGAGTCAATCAAGACGGGATAGATGACTTTATCAGGGATAAGGTGGTTTTGGTAACGGGGGGTGGTGGCTCAATAGGTTCTGAGCTCTGCAGGCAGATAGTCAAACATCACCCAAAGAAACTGATAATTTTAGATATATATGAAAATAATGCTTATGAAATACAGATGGAGCTTGAGCGTCGTTATCCTCGTGAAAATATATCTACAATCATAGGCTCAGTTAGAGACTACGATAGAATGGAGTCTGTCTTTACAAAATATCGTCCGGATGTAGTATATCATGCGGCGGCGCACAAGCACGTTCCCCTTATGGAGAAATCCCCTAATGAAGCGGTGAAAAATAATTGTCTCGGGACCTTAAATCTCGCAAAATTGGCCGATAAATATGAAGCAAGTAATTTTGTTTTGATATCCACGGATAAGGCTGTAAGACCCACTAATATAATGGGGGCAAGCAAACGCATATGTGAGATGATAGTGCAGGTATATGCTCGCAAGTCACTAGTAACAAGATATGCAGCGGTTAGATTTGGTAATGTATTAGGCAGTAACGGATCGGTAATTCCGCTCTTTTTAAAGCAAATCGAAAAGGGAGGTCCTGTAACCGTAACACATAAGGAGATAACCCGATTCTTCATGACCATACCTGAAGCGGTTTCCTTAGTTTTACAGGCAAGCTTATTTGCTAAAGGTGGTGAAATATTTGTTTTAGACATGGGAAGACCTGTAAAAATATATGAGTTGGCTGAAAATCTTATAAAACTAAAAGGATTTAAGCCAAATGAGGATATAGATATAGAAATCATAGGACTACGACCGGGAGAGAAGCTGTTTGAAGAAGTTTTAATGGACGAAGAAGGTCTTGATAAGACGGAAAATGATATGATTTTCATAGGAAAACCTATTAAAACGGATGAAGGCAAGTTCTTGAAAAATTTAGATTCATTGATAAAGGAATCTATGAAAAATGGAAGACGAATAAAAGAGATGACTGAGGATGTATGCGGAACGTATACGATTACAGATAACGAATAGAAGGAACAAATAATGGTAGAACAAAGGAATATCCCGTTTTCTCCTCCGGATATAACGGATTGCGAAATAGACGAAGTGATAGATGCTTTGAAGTCAGGTTGGATTACAACGGGACCAAGGGCAAAGGAGTTTGAACGCAAAATAGCTGAATTCATAGGTGTAAAGAGAGCAGTATGTCTGAACTCGGCGACGGCGGCTATGGAGCTTACGCTTAGAATTTTGGGTGTAGGTCAAGGCGATGAAGTTATAACATCTGCGTACACATATACGGCGACAGCTTCAGTAATAAGCCATGTAGGCGCTACTCCTGTATTGGTGGACACCGACGGCGAGTCTTTTGAAATGGACTACGATGCTCTTGAAAAGGCGATTACTGAAAGAACAAAGGTTGTAATGCCCATAGACCTTGCAGGGCGAATGTGCAACTACGATAAAATATTTAATATTATAGAAAAAAATAGGCGATTGTTCAATGCAACTACAGACTTGCAACAACAAATCGGTAGAATTACTGTGTTGTCTGATTCAGCTCATGGCTTTGGGGCTCGTAGGAAGGGGCACACAAGTGGGCAGGTAGCTGATTTTACGACATTCAGTTTTCATGCAGTGAAGAATTTAACTACGGCCGAAGGTGGCGCGGTAGTTTGGAATGATAATTTGAATTTAGATGGAGAAGAGTTGTATCACGAGTATATGCTGGCATCTCTCCATGGTCAGAACAAAGATGCTCTTGCAAAGACTAAAAAGGGATCATGGGAGTATGATATCATTTATCCGGCATATAAATGCAATATGACTGATATTAGCGCGGCTATAGGGATTAAACAACTTGAAAGATATAAAGAACTGTTGGCTCGGCGTAAGGAGATAATTAAGAAATATGATGACGCTTTTCTCCCACTTGGGCTGCGTCCTTTGATTCATTTCGATGACGATGTAGAGTCGAGCGGACACCTATATCTTCTTCGTATTCCGGATATTTCAGAAGAAGAGCGTAATGGAATGATAAATAAAATCGCAGCAAAAGGCGTTGCAACCAACGTACACTATAAACCGCTTCCAATGTTAACTGCATATAAAAATATGGGTTTCGATATAGTTGATTATCCAAATGCATATGATATGTATAGGAATGAAATAACGTTGCCTCTTCATACAAAACTTACGAAAGAAGATGTTGAGTTTGTGATTGAAGTGGTTTCTGATGTGGTTAAGGCTACGATAAATGGAAAGAGGAATTGATTTGAAGCTTTGGATAGTAAATCACTATGCTATACCGCCGCAATATGGAGGATTAAATCGCCATTATTACTTTTCGAAAGAGCTTAGAAAGTATGGCATAGAAACTAGAATATTATCGTCAAGTAAGATCCATAACACTGATATTAACTTTGCTACAAAAGACTTATATACTGTAGTAAACTCCGATGGCGTTGATTATACTTTCATAAGATCGAGCGACTACAAAGGGAATGGTTTATCAAGGATTTTTTCTTTTATACAGTTCCCCTGGAATGTTTCAAGGGCTATGAGATTATTCTTGAAAAGTGAACGCCCTGATGTGATATATGCGTCTTCCCCTGAACTGTTTTCTACTGCGGTTGCTGTCAAGTTTGCGAAGAAAAGAAAAATACCAATACTCGTTGAAGTAAGGGATTTATGGCCTGAGAGCGTAGTAGCGCACACTAAATTCTCAGATAAGAATTTAATTATAAAGATATTATATCGCCTTGAAAAATGGATATACGAAAATGCTGATATTTTAAATTTTACGTTTGCAGGAGGCAAAGACTATATTTCAAATAAAGGCTGGGATATGCAAAGTGGTGGTAAAATAGAGTTAAGTAAAGTGCGAAATGTAAATAATGGTGTTGATTTAGAGGCGTTTGACAGGGAAGCGGAAGATAACGTAATAGATGATGAGTGGCTTAATAGTGATAAGTTCAAGGTAGTATATACAGGATCTGTTAGAAAAGTTAATACGATAGGGCTTTTAGTGGACGCAGCAAAGATGTTAAGTGATATGAATGTCGACGATGTTTCTATAATAATATATGGTAATGGAACGGAAAAGGAAGAACTTGAAGCAAGAGTTAGAGATTATGGTTTAGATAATATAGTGTTTAGAGGTAGAGTAGAGAAAAAGTATGTTGCGGGCATACTGAAACGCTCAGACTTAAATGTGTTTGTTGGGAAAGGAGACTCAATGAATAAATATGGACTAAGTTTGAATAAACTGTTTGACTATATGGCTTCAGGAAAACCGATTTTGACTAACATAACCTCCGGATATGACAATATAATTAAATATGATTGTGGTAAAGTTGTTCCAAAGAATGATGTACAGGCAATAGCTAAAGGCATACTGGAGTTTAAGAATATGAAGCATAAGGACTATGAGCGCTACTGTAAAAATGCGCTTATGGCTTCAAAAAATTTTGATTATAATATTCTTTCGGATAAGATTAAGAACATCCTGTTGGAATTGCAAGGAGTCAATTATGAAAAAGAAACTATTAGCTAAAATTGAAAAGAAAGAAATAATCGTAGGTGTTGTAGGACTTGGATACGTAGGGCTTCCACTTTCTGTAGAAAAGGCAAAGGCAGGATTTAAGACAATAGGTTTTGATGTGCAATCTGCGAAAGTAGATAGCGTAAACAGGGGGCATAATTATATAGGAGATATTGTAGATAGCGATTTGGCGGAAGTAGTGTCTAGCGGTATGTTATCTGCCACGAGTGATTTTTCTTTTATTAAAGATGTCGATTTCGTTGCAATATGTGTTCCTACACCGTTGGATGAGCATCAACAGCCGGATATAAGCTACGTAAGATCATCCGCCGAGGAAATAGCTAAATATCTAACCAAAGAGACTATGGTAGTGCTTGAATCCACTACATATCCCGGAACGACGGAAGAATTGTTAAAGCCGATTCTTGAAGAGGGGTCCGGATTTAAGTGTGGGGAGGATTTCTATTTAGGCTTCTCACCGGAAAGGGTAGACCCCGGCAATGCCGTATTTAAGACGAAAAATACTCCAAAGGTCGTAGGAGCTATAGGTGAAGATGCTACGGAGGTAATTTCTGCAATGTATAGAGCCGTATTGGAGGGCGATGTACATGAAGTTTCATCTCCTGCTATTGCAGAAATGGAAAAAATTCTTGAAAATACGTACAGAAATATAAATATAGGGTTAGCCAACGAAATGGCTGTACTTTGCAATAAACTTGGAATAAACTACTGGGAAGTGGTAGATGCGGCAAGTACAAAACCTTATGGATTTCATGCGTTTTATCCGGGCCCGGGCTTAGGGGGTCATTGCATTCCGCTTGATCCGTACTATCTGTCATGGAAAGCACGTGAGTACGGTTTCCATACTTCCATGATAGAAAGTTCGATGATAATAAACGATAAGATGCCTGAGTACTGTGTAGAGCGTGCTATGAAAATATTAAATAAACGAGGTAAGGCTCTTAGCAAATCAAAAGTTCTAATACTCGGTGTGGCATATAAGCAGGACATAGATGACTATAGGGAAAGTCCGGCGCTTGATGTGATAGATGTTTTAAAGGAAAATGGCGCTGAAGTCGATTTTTACGATCCATTTATTTTAGAATATAAACATGAAGGGAAGGTTGAAAAAGGGCTGTCGGCAATTTCTGAGTCAGTTGTAAGTGTTTACGATCTTGTGGTCGTAACTGCTGCACATACCAATTTAGATTACGATATGATACAGAAAAATGCCAAGTTCATATTTGATACTAAAAATGCAATGAAACACATAAGTTGCCGTGACAATATAGAGTTGCTTTAGTTATAGCAATATAAATTATCGTGGGACTTAGACTAATAGATAGCGTTTTTCTCCAAGGGATTGTCTAAAAAGGGAATATGATGAATATAAGTAAGTATCTGTGGGACATAGGCATAGAAAATAAAACAATAGGTGATGTGGAAGCTGAATATCTGGGATTATTGCAATCGAAGTCACAACATTCGATTTGTTCGTTCGTAAATGATACGAAGTATATGAAGAATTTATCGGATTGTGTGAAAGTTGTTATTTCACAAGAGAAGAATTCAGTTGAATTATCGTCGAGATTTAGCGGAGTATGCGTTGTTGATAACCCGAGGGAAGCTTTCTTTAAGTTGCATAACTACCTCGTGAGTTTAGGAACGGAAGCTGGATATGTGAGAGAAGTTTGTAAAAGCAAAATAGGCTCAAGTTGTAATATAAGTCCGCTTAGCTACATAGCAGAGCATAATGTTGAAATCGGGAACAACGTTACGATTGAAGAGTTCGTATCGATTAAAGAAAATACGAAAATAGAGGACGATGCAATAATCAGGGCAGGAACTGTTATAGGTGGTGCAGGTTTTGAGTATAAGAAGGATAGGGATTCGCTTTTTCATGTAGAACACGCAGGTGGTGTGGTTATTAAAAAAGGCGTAGATATACACCATAATGCAGTTGTGGATAGAGCCATATATCCGTGGGATAATACGGTTATAGGGGAATATACGGCTATTGACGATTTGGTCTATATTGCACATGGTGTTAAACTTGGGAAGCGAGTTATGATTGTAGCAAACAGCTCGGTAGCAGGTCGCGTTGAAGTTGGAGATGACGCATGGATTGGCGCAGGTGCAACGATAAGGAACGGTATTTCTTTGGGTAAATCGAGCAGGGCCAACATGGGTGCAGTCGTCACGAAAGATGTTTCGGATGGCGAAAGCGTTTCCGGAAACTTTGCGATAAGACACGACCTTCTACTGGAAAATTTGAAGAAAAGTCTGGATTGAATGATAGATAAGGAGAAGAATATGAAATACGCATTGATAGGTTGTGGCAGGATAGCGACGAACCATTTGAAAGCGGCAATAAATAATGAGCTCGAAATTGTAGCGGTTTGCGATATAATACCTGAAAAAATGGAAGCGCTTTTAGCAAAACATGATTTAGACGAGAGTTCAGGTATAAAAAGATATACGGATTATAATTTAATGATTGAGGAAACGGGAGCTACTCTCGTAAGCATAGCTACCGAAAGCGGAAGTCATGCCGAAATCGCATTGGATTGTATAGACAAGGGAGTCAACCTTATTATTGAGAAGCCTATGGCTATGAGCATGGCTGATGCAGATAAAATCATAGAACGTTCCGAGGCTAAAGGCGTTAAGGTATCGGCTTGTCACCAGAATCGATTCAACGTTGCAATACAGGAGATGAGGAAAGCGGTAGAGAGCGGTCGTTTTGGCAAAGTTTCTCATGGTTCAATTCACGTGAGGTGGAATAGAAATAAGGGATATTATGACCAGGCGCCTTGGCGTGGAACTTGGAAGCAAGACGGTGGCGCATTGATGAATCAGTGTATCCATGGCATAGATCTACTCAGGTGGATGATGGGAGATGAAATAGAGGCAATTTACGGTGCTACGAGGCAACAGTTCCATGACTATCTAGAAGCGGAAGACGTTGGAATGGCTGTAATAAAGTTTAAGAATGGAGCTATAGGGACTGTAGAGGGAACTACAAACGTATACCCGAAAAACTTGGAAGAGACGCTTTATATGTTTGGCGAAAAAGGAACTGTGAAAATAGGAGGAACATCTACTAATAACATAGACGTTTGGGATTTTGCAGACGAGACGCAAGGCGATATAAAAAATAAGGGGTTAAAGGAAGAAACATCGAATGTCTACGGCAACGGACATACAAGTCTGTTTGCCGATGTAATAGACGCAATTAAAAACGATAGAACGCCATACGTCGATGCTTATGCGGGAAGAAATGCGCTTGAAGTCGTTCTTGCTATATATAAGAGTCAGAAGACAGGAAGTCCTGTAAAATTACCGTTAGAGGGCTTTGCAAGCAACGAAATGATGGGAGAATTTAAAAAAATATAAAAAAATAATAAAAAAGTTTTAAAAAAGATGAACCTTGGTGCGATAAAACCCGTCTATATAGTATAAAGGGGAATATATAGACTGCTGTTTGCTCGGCATCAAGGATTGATATCGAGTAAATAGCGCAAGAAAGAGGCCGTACACCTCTTTTTTGTTTTATCTGATCATTTGATTGGAAGCACAGGGATTGATTCTATCAACTCTTTAGTGTATTCGTTACTTGGCGAAGAAAAAATAGTTTTTGCCGTATTAGATTCAACAATTTGACCTTTTTTCATAACTATGACGGTATCGGCAAAGTTTTTAATCAATGATATGTTATGAGTTATAAAAAGGCATGAGAGATTTTTATCGCGTTTTTCCTTTTTTATTAAATCCAATATTCTCAACTGTAAGCTTATGTCGAGAGCGGAAATGATTTCATCACATATTATAAGTTTAGGATTGAGCATTAAAGAACGCATAATGGAAATTCGCTGTAATTGACCGCCTGAGACTTCATCGGGGTAGCGAGTCAGCATATCTTTATCTATATCGTAGTTACTACATTGTAAAGCTATGTACTCGTCTATATCGCTCATATTCTTGGTTTTTAGCGCTTCGTGTAGTGAGTATAGAAGTGTGTGTTTTAAATCAAATGATTCGTAAGGATTTTGGAGAACGCATTTAATCTGATCTCTAAGTGATATGCGTGAAATTTCCCGTATGTCTTTTCCGAGCAATTTGATAGAACCGCTATGATAGTCAGTTATACCCATGATAATATTTAAAATTGTAGATTTACCTGAACCGGATTCTCCGACCAATGCAACTATTTCGCCACGTTTAATCTCAAAGGAAATTCCATTAAGCGCTGTGGTTTTATCCGTTTCCGTTGACCAGAATTTTTTTCTCTTATCGTAAGATTTATGCAGTTCATTGACTTCAAGAATTTTCATTTATATCTCCAAACAATTGTCTCGTTTTAGTCACAAAATCTTTTATTACGCTGTTATCGCTATGTAGCAGTTCTTGACTATTGCCGTATGCTACGGGTAGTCCGTTTTCTAAAAGGAGTATTTTATCGCATATATTCAATATAAGTGCGATATCATGGCTTATCAAGAGGAGCGATAGACTTTGTTTTTTGACGACCTCTTTCAGTAGCCTCAAGAAGTTTAACTTGTGGATTCCGTCGAGAGAAGATGTAGGTTCGTCGGCAACAAGTATTTTAGGTGCTGTTAGCAGAGCCATTGCGAGTACGATGCGCTGTTTCATTCCTCCCGACAACTCAGAAGGATATTTGTTTATGATATTATCATCTGAAAGCCCAACCTGCTCAATCGATTGCCTAATTATGCTTCTAACTTCATCGTCACTTAGTTTGCCATGTTTAAATTGTATTATTTCTTTGAACTGTGTTCCTATTTTTTCATAAGGGTCTAATGCGGATTGTGCATTTTGCAAGATTATACCTATATTCTTAACGGTTTGATTGCGCCTTCCCGTTTTATCAAGTGCCAGTACATTTTTTGAATCGAAGATTATACTTCCTTCAAGTGTATAGTTTTCATTGAGAAGGTTTGATACCGCAAAGGCTAAGGTTGTCTTGCCTGCGCCGGAAGGACCTATTACGCCTAAAATTTCGCCTTTTTCAACTGAAAAAGTGATGTCTCTTAAAATGTTTGTGTTGTCTACATCGACACTCAGCTTATTTACAGTCAGTACATCAGACATGCAATCCTCCCCTTTTTTCTTTCTTGCTATCAAAGATAAAATGGAATGCCAGTGCGAATATTAAGATGCCTATGCTCGGCCATACTAAAAGCATCGGTCTATCTATCATGTATATTCTATATTCATACAATAGCGTTCCCCAGTCCGGCTTTGTGATGTCTGTTCCCAAGCCGATAAACGTTAAGGAAGCGTATTTGATTATCAAAGAACTTGCTCTGTTTGCGAATAAGGCTGAAATCGATTCGTCTATGTTAGGTAGAATATGGGCGAATATGATTTTGAACCTCGATATATTTAAAAGCTCGGAAATAACTATGAAATCTCTGTGCTTTAAATTTTTCGTCAGCGATGCAACTTGGTTTGAATATGTTCCTATATCAAAAAAGCCTATAGCCAATCCTATGCTTACGGGATTTGACCCGAATAGTGAGGCTATGATAAGTGCGACTATAAAAGACGGAACTATCAAAGTTAAATCCGAAAATGCTTTGACGGTTCTCAGAAGAATACCACCATAATAGCCACCGAGCAACCCTAATACGACTCCACCGATGAGTCCTATGAGGGTTCCTACAAATACTACAGTTGTCGTACGTAAGAACCCGTATTTCATAAGATTTAATATATCTCTACCTAAGTAGTCGGTTCCCAATGGATGTTCCCAGCTCATTTCGAGAAATTTGTTTGTTACATCTGTATCTACTGAATTATCAAATGGTATTATAGATAGCAAAAAGAGCACAATTAAAACTAAAAGTATTTTTTTCATTCTAACGCCTCCTCAATACGCTTTCCAACAATTCGAAAATAAAGTGTACAAAAATCATCCATAAGACTATAATCAAAAGATATGATTGAATCACGTAGTAATCTCTTTTCGTAATACTTTCTATCATAAAAAAACTTATACCGGGGATAGCAAAACAAAATTCTATTACGGCACTACCGCCTAAGATTGTAGCGAATTTCGATATAAGTGCGCTGTTCAATCCATATAATACGGGCTTATATCCATGCTTAAGCAACAGTTTATTCCTGCTGAAGCCGTAAGAATAAAGCCTTAGAATATACGGTTCGTTCATCAAATCCATAAAATGGACTCGTACCACTCGCGATAAATCTCCGGTGTAATAAAGAGCCATTAAAAGAACGCCTATCATTAGAGGGTATACGTCATTACCTGTAAAAATTTTTATCAAACTATATTTGACCGAAACGATGTATATGATATAGATGGATACTATAAATACAGGTATTACCTGATTTGATATTGCTATAAATCGAGATAGAAAATCCCAAAAACGTCTTTTTACCGCAGCGAGGTATCCAAGCCAGAAAGACAATAAAGAGGCTAGGAGAATTCCCCCCAGCCCCAGTGTTATTGAATAAGGCAGCCGCTTTAAAATCTCATCGCGAATAGGTTCCCCTGATACGATACTATACCCCCAGTCTCCCTTTGCAAAATTAGAAATCCAAGACCAATATTGAAAGTATACCGGTCTATCCAAACCCCATTTAGAGGTTAAGATTGAAATGTTTTCTTCGGTTGCAGGAAGTTGATAAGTTGATAACAGAACTTCCATGGGCGATAGTGGCATAATCCTGGTAATTACGAATATCATAATACTCAGTATGAATACCAGAATCAATAATCGCGCTGCTTTCTTAACTAATAACATATTATTTTGCCAATAATTGATCGTTTATGATGAAGTAATCTCCGCAATATGGCATATACCCTTCCAATCTATCTGAAATTGCAACGTGCCATTTAGGATCGAGCAAGTATAGTACAGGTAAATCTTCTGATACCATGTGTTGAGCTTCCTGTGCCTTAGCATACATCTCGTCGCCGAGTGGCAACAGTGCCATTTCGTCCAACAATGCATCGAACTCTGCGGAACTGTATCCCATATGGTTCTTTGATCCGTCAGTTCTTAGGAACTGGTTCAAGAAGAACGCAGGGTTTCCTGTAGGAGCAGTGTGCTGTGCATACAGTGCGATATCGAAGTTTCCTTCTTTAAGTTCGGCATCGATGTTCTCTACTACAGCAGTTTCAGCTTCTATTCCTAAGTCAGCCAACTGAGTTACCATAATCTGCATTAGAACAGGAAGGTCAGGCCTATATCCGTAAGTTATGATTTTCAGTTTGAGCTGTTCGCCGTCCCTATATCTAAGACCGTCTTGAAGTTCGTATCCTGCCTCATCGAGGATTTTGTTAGCTTCGTCCAAGTCATATGTTACAGGATCGGTTCCTGCAAATGAGTAGTAATGTGCAAATAAGCCTGTAGGCAGCTCTCCGCCTAACAACGCTGTCTGATAGTCTTCCCTGTTTAAGCCGAGGTTTATAGCTTTTCTAAGGTTAGCATCCTGTAAAACGCCGTTTAAGTTTAGAGGTGCAAAATATTGATAGCCTGCCTCTATGCTCTGAATCGTAACGTCTGCGTCTTTGAGCATCTGTGCGACCTCAGGGGTGACTGTAAATGCCATATCGATTTCGCCGGATTCCATTGCAAGCTTCATAGCGCTGACATCTTCAAAGTTTTTGAGCAATATGTCGCTGCGGTTCTCAGCGTTAGGGTAGTACGTATTAGGCGTCAAAGCCAACTCCGTTCCCTGTTCAAAAGATTTAACTACATAAGGTCCTGTGAATATATAGCTGTTGTCATCGGAACGCTTAAATATGACATTTGTCCATTCTGCAAATACCGACTCCATAACCTTAGTAGGTCTTTCAGTTTTAATGGAGAAAGTGTAATCACCTGTTGGGGTAAATTCCATTTTACCTGCCGTGGCATTTGAGAGTTCGTTTTCTTCCATGATTATATTCATTGATTCACAGAATGCTTCACTGTTTACATCTGAACCGTCTGAAAACTTAACATCTTCGTTCATAACGGCATCCCAGTTTAAGTCGTCAACTTGATTCAACTCCTTGATGAAACGTGAATTAAGGTTTCCGTTTTCATCTTGCATATATACGTATTCAGCGATACCGTGGCTTGTGAGAGCCCATGAAGCTGAACCTCCGACAGGGTCAAGCGAACCTGCCATCCAAGTTTGTCCCACTATTATAGGTGAGTCGGTGTCATCCGCATCACCTTGATCGCTCTGGGTACCCTCCTCAGAAGGTGTTGCACTTGAGGTGTCATCAGTTTGACAGCCGGCTAAAGAAAGAATCAATAGCAGTGACAACAAGATTAGTAGTATTTTCTTCATAATTTTCCTCCTTATGTTAAGTTATACTCTATATCAAACAGTATAGTCTTAAATATAACAATATACAACTGTATTTTAGGGGGATTTCATGCTATAGTTAAATAGTATTTATAAGCGTAAGTAATGGTATATAAAAATAAGGTTACTATATAAAAAAAGATTGAGAAGAAAAAAGTTTAGAAATTAAAAAGTTATAGGAATAAATCGGATAATGGAATAAAGGTGAAGTATAATGACTGAACAGTTAAATATGAATTTAAGAATAGGGTGTCATCTTTCCTCGTCAAAGGGATATGAAGCGATGGCTAAGACAGCGTTGTCTATAGGTGCAAATACATTTCAATTTTTTACGCGCAATCCAAGAGGCGGAAGTGTTAAGCCGTTCGATGAAGAAGATGCCCACAATTATGCAAAATTTGCATCCGAAAATGGTATAGGCAAAATTTTAGCGCATGCACCGTACACGCTCAATGCGTGTGCTGCAGATAAACATAAGCGCGACTTTGCCTTAATGGCAATGAAAGACGATTTGGAAAGGCTTGAACATATCCCTGATGTTTGTTACAACTTTCATCCAGGAAGCCATGTCAAACAAGGTGTTGATATAGGAATAGATATGATAGTTGAGCTTATAAACAAAGTACTCGTGCCGGAGCAGAAGACTATGGTTTTGCTTGAAACTATGGCAGGCAAAGGATCTGAGGTGGGAAGGACGTTTGAGGAAATAGCACGCATAATAGAGGGTGTCGAAGTTTCCGAAAAAATCGGAGTGTGCATGGATACGTGCCATATCTTCGATGGTGGCTATGACATAGTGAATGATCTTGACGGAGTAATATCCGAGTTTGACAAAATTATCGGGATAGATAGATTGTACGCGGTTCATTTAAACGACAGCAAGAATGTTCTCGGAAGTCACAAGGATAGACACGAAAAGATAGGAGAAGGCAACATTGGACTTGAGGCACTTGGACGAGTAATAAATCATGAAAAGCTGAAGGATAAACCGTTTTATCTTGAGACACCTAATGAGATTGACGGCTACGAGCGTGAAATTAAAATGTTGCGCAGGTTATATAAGTGGTAGTTACATTTTTGTATTGTATTTTATGCTGCTTAGAAGATTGCAAATAAAGGCTATAAGCAAATACTAACTTCAATTTCAAACTATTCAAAAACGGCGTTGTGAAACGCCGTTTTTTTTGATATAATCATAGCAGTTTGAACTTATCGAGGAGGTTAGTAAATGAAGAACTACACAGCGGAAAATATTAGAAATATTGCTTTGCTCGGTCATGGAGGCTGCGGTAAAACAACATTTATAGAATCGGCATTGCTCGAAACCGGAGTAACAAAAAAATTAGGAAAAGTTGAAGAGGGTAACACGGTCTCGGATTACGACAAAATGGAGATTGAAAAAGGGTACTCTATCAATACGTCGATAATCCCTATAGAATGGCAAGGAGTAAAAGTAAATTTTGTCGATACCCCGGGATATTTTGATTTTGTAGCTGAAGTTAATGCAGCGCTTCGCGCAGTGGAGGCTGCTGCTATAGTAGTTGATGCAGGCGCAGGAATTCAAGTCGGCACTGAAGCGGCTTGGAACGAGTGCGAGAAATATAACGTCCCGAGAATAATTATTATAAATAGAAGAGCACGCGACGAATTCAATTTTGAAGATACGGTTGCGCAACTGCAGGATAGATTTGGAAACAAATTGGTGCCTATGAGCTGGCCTCTAAAGGGCGAAGTTTCCGACGAGCTAAAAGAAGCGATAGCTGAATCGGATGATGAATTGATGGAAAAGTATTTTGAGGGCGAAGAATTTACGGATGAGGAAGTTAAGTCCGGATTATCAAAAGGCATAGCAAAGGGTCAGATAGTACCTGTATGCGATTCTGTCTTTGAACTCGGTCAATCTGTAAAAGAAATATTGAACATGGTAGTTGCATGCACACCTAAGCCTTTGGAAAGAGCACCATATAAATGCACTGATGATCTTGGTGAAACTTGTGAAGTGAAGGTAAATAAGGACGAAACTCCGTCTGCATTCGTTTTTAAAACGATTATCGATCCGTTTGTCGGAAAGATTTCCATAATGAAAGTAGTTACAGGAGTTCTGTCAAGCGGTCTTGATTTATATAATAAGAATGCCGGCAAATCCGAAAGATTAGGAAAGATATTTATTTTAAGGGGAAAAGAACAGATAGAAGTACAATCAGCCGAGGCAGGCGATATCGTTGCGGTTGCGAAGTTGCAATACACGCATTCGGGCGATACGCTTTGCGATAAAGCGATGAGTATTACGTATGACGCTTTAGATATTCCTTCGCCTATTTATTACATTGCAGTTGAAGCAGCTGACAAGGGTGACGAGGAGAAAATGGGCACAGGATTCTCAAAATTAAAAGAAGAAGATCCGTCATTTGCACTTGAAAGAAATGCTGAAACTCACCAGACTTTGATAGGTGGACAAGGAGATATACAACTTGGCATTATAATGTTAAAGCTTAAAGACCGTTTCGGAGTAAGCGTAAATATAATCCCCCAAAAAATAGCATATAGAGAAACCATTAAAGGTAATTCCGACGTTCAAGGTAAACACAAAAAACAATCCGGAGGGGCAGGACAGTATGGAGATGTACATATACGCTTCTCGCCGTCGGCAGAAGAATTCGAGTTTTCGGAAGAGCTGTTTGGCGGTTCTATTCCTAAAAACTATGTACCTGCAGTCGAAAAAGGTTTGCTGGAAAGCATGGAAAAAGGGCCTCTTACGGGCTGCAAGGTAGTTAACGTTAAAGCCGTATTGTACGACGGTTCATATCACGATGTAGACTCAAACGAAGTTTCTTTCAAGATTGCGGCATCGATAGCTTTTAAGAAAGGTATCGTAGAAGCCAAACCTTGCCTGCTTGAACCTATAATGCATCTTGAGATAACAGTGCCTGATGACTATATGGGAGATGTTATGGGGGACATGAATAAGAGAAGAGGAAAGATTCTCGGAATGGAACCTCATGAAAGCGGTGGACAAAAGTTGGTAGCTGAAGCGCCTCAAGTAGAATTGTTTGATTATGCACTCGGCATCAGATCTATGACCCAAGGGCGCGGAATCTTCGAAATGAAATTTGAAAGGTACGAGGAAGTGCCAAAGATGCTTGCTGATAAAATTATTGCTGAGCATAATGCTGAGGAGTAAACATAATATAGATTATCTGTAGTATATATCGAAAGATCAAATATCAAGCTATTAAAACCGCCTTTTGGCGGTTTTAATCAATATGTGGTTGTATATGGCAACTTGATATTGTTTCCTATTGACTTGATAAGGGGAAGCAAATATACTTTAAAATATAAACAAAAGAACGTATGTTTAAAATGGAGATTATATGGCAAAAAAAGCGAAGACGGTTTTCGTATGCCAAGAGTGTGGCTATGAAAGCCATAAGTGGCAAGGACAGTGTATATGTGGCGCTTGGAACTCGTTTGTAGAAGAGGCTTTACCGGATATTTCATATACCGATCAAAGAAGGCGACTTTCCAAGAGATCCGCAGGCAAAGGGAAAAAAGCAATTCCTGAGCCTTTGAGGTCTATTGGAACCGGTGGTTACGAGAGAATTGATACGGGAATAGGCGAACTTAACCGAGTTTTAGGAGGAGGAATAGTCAAGGGCTCTATGGTTTTGATTTCAGGAGAACCCGGAATAGGCAAATCTACTATTATAGTGCAAACGGCGTCCAACGTCGCTGCAGGCGGAGGAAAGGTTTTGTATATTTCCGGAGAAGAATCAGAAGAGCAGATAAAGATGCGAGCAGACAGGGTATGTGGTGAAGTATCAGAGAATTTATTAGTCCTATCTGAGACGAATATGGATAATATCGCCATGATATGTGAGAAACAGGAGCACGATTTTCTAATAATTGATTCGATACAGACCATGTATACCGATACGCTTGATTCTGCACCCGGAAGCGTTTCGCAAGTTAGAGCATGTGGCGGCGCGCTAATGAAACTGGCAAAGGCTCAGGATATAGCTGTTTTTATAGTAGCTCACGTAACGAAAAGAGGCGATTTAGCGGGCCCAAAGATAGTAGAACACTTGGTTGATTGTGTACTTAGCTTTAACGGAGAACGTGACAATGAACTCCGCATAATGCGTGCGTTTAAAAATAGATTTGGAACCACGAGTGAAATAGGAGCATTTAAAATGATAGAGCAGGGACTTGTAGAAATATCTGATCTGTCAGGCACGTTTGTGGATCATACAGCTCAGCTTGAGGGTTCTATAATATCTGCTGTCTACGAGGGCAGTAGACCTATGCTGGTGGAAGTACAAGCGCTGACATCGACTGCCAATGTAGGATTTCCGAGGAGAACTGCGGTTGGTATAGACAGCCAAAGACTTGCAATGATAATAGCTGTGCTTGAGAAGAAGGCAGGGCTCGTATTGAGCGATAAGGATATATATGTAAATGTTGTGGGTGGATTGAAGATAGATTCTACTGCCGTGGATTTGGCGTTGGCTCTTGCGATATATTCATCACTTAGAGACATGAAGATGAGTATTTCTGTTGTAGTTGTGGGTGAAATAGGGCTTACGGGTGAAATAAGGACTATTAGGGGTGCGGACAAAATTTTAATGGAGGCTCACAAAATGGGCTATAAAGGTGCAATTATCCCAAACAAAAATGCATCGCCTAAAGACGATGCATTAGATGATTTAAAAGTTATTGCAGTTAGGAGCATAATCGAGGCAATTGAGGCTTTTAAGCGTACTTGAACTGACATGCACCAAGCCCACAGCCTTCATATGGTTTATTGGCGGGTTTATTGACCGTAGACGCAATTAAGTTGAGTTTCCTATCTGCTGTTTTCGTCAATCATTTTAATGGTCTTATTGTATGCTTCGCTATGATTTGCTTTTGCGTGTGATTTTAGCGCATCAAAACTTTCTTTGCTCAACACATGTTCTATTCTACATGCATCTATGCGAGCGGTTTCGTGATTAACTCCAAGTGAAACCAACCAATTCGTAATGAAAATATGTCGTTCGTACATATCGTCTGCTATCTGTTTACCGGATTCCGTGAGATAAATATAACCTTCTTTCGAAACGGTAATATATTTTAACTCTCTAAGTTTTTTCATGGCAATACTGACGCTTGGCTTTTTAAATCCCAAACCCTCTGCGATATCTACGGAACGAACGACCGGACGCTCGTGGCTCAAAACTAAAATAGCCTCCAGGTAATCTTCTATTGATTCATTACTCCTTGATGTCGGAAAGTTCTTCGAGTGACTCTTGTCAATTTTAATATCCATAATACATTACTACCTCCATTAAAATCAGATAATTCATTTTACCATATTTTCAGAATATCATCAAAGAAAAAATAGGAAGCTATTCGCCGGCTGTATATTCGATTATCAGTAGATAGGTGCTATAGAGGTGCAATATTTATGTGGCGATAAATCGTATATTATTGTATAATTATATAAAGCGAAACGGGAGGATATTGTATGAATGCGATAGGGGCAATAGGCAAATTGATTATAAGGTATCAAGACCAGATAGAAATAGCGCTATTGGCGTTGTTAGGTGCCATTATAATATTTTGGATACTACAGTTAGTGGTGCGGTCGGTAAGAACAAAAGACGTATTAGAGGAAATCAATACAAAGGTATCGGACATAGATTCAAAGGTCACCGAGATACAAAGCAATCGCACCAATATTTCTCATCAGTCCTCAGACAATTCAAGTGAGCATAACGATAATGAGAGAGACGTTTTGTCTTCAGAAGTGGATATAAGGAGAGAAGCGACTCCGCAAGCGAAGAAGGTTCCACACATGGAGAGCTCGGCAATAGAGCAATCGGAAGGGAAATGCGATGTAAACGAAGAGAACGAGGTGTTGGAACGCAATAATGCTCCGCGTGAAACGTTCGTGCAGAGTAAAATCCCGAATGCAAACAATGAAGAACGCATGAATGAACTTAAGATGTGGAACGAAGAACTGGAGATTTCTAATAAAGCGAAAGAAAAAAATTTAGATTTAGATAATTTTGGAGCCGGTGCTTTCATGCGAAGCAAGATAACCGGCAGAACGCAGATAGATGAAAGCTACTTTGAAAATCAACTGCAACATGTAGATGGATATAATTGCGAACAGTATAACATGAATAGAAAAGGGATTAAATATTATAAGCGCGATTCTGCGATCGACAAGCATGGGAACGTATATACCGAAGAAGAATTGAGAATGCAAATCGGATAATTTGAAATATCTTAGGAGGATAAGATGTATTGCAAAAAGTGTGGGAAACAGATAATCGAGGGAGATAAATTTTGCTCCGGTTGCGGGAGCGAGATCCCGGAGTCTGGGTCCCCCGAAGAAAAATTGAATTCCGGCAATGAAGTAAAGAGAAGAAATAGATTCAGCGTGACAAAGTTTGAATGGGATCTAAGCGGGTACCCTGAGTTTAATGCAAGCAAAAAGGAATCCGAGGAACCCAACTTCAAGTGGGATCCTATCGTTGAAGATACGTATCAGAGTTCAAAAATTGATGATAGCGACCTATTATTTAGCAAGAAAGAAGAACCCACCAAAGTTGCGAACGATGATATTGAGTTCAATTGGAAGGCTGATATAGATGCAAAGAAGACTCGTGCTATGGAGAGAGAGTCATTTGAACCACAAATGGGAGCATCTCTCCAGAGAATGGGGGATGTCAGCGCTCCGCAAGCGGATAAAGCGAGCGAAGAAAGCGATTCGGAGAAAGAAAGTCGAATCACTATGAATGCACAATCTCAGTTTGAGGAGATTACAGGCTCGGGTTACAGCTTACAGCGACAAGGATGGGCGTCTACTGCTGAACGTAAGTTTGATGCGGAACAAGCTGAAATTGCGATGGCAAAAGGCATAGCTGCTGCAGAGGCTGAGGCTAAAAGCGATAAGGGAGTTGACAGGTTCTATACGTTTAACAAGAAGAACGAAGAATTTCAGGCATTACTTGACCAGGAATATGAAAGATTAAAGAAGCGAATCAAATCTGAAAATGCAGCTGAAGAGGCTTTGGCAAACAAGGAAAAAAATCTTGAAGAAGCTCGTGCAAATTGGGATAATGAACAGATAGAGAAGCCGGCTGAACTTGAAAATTCTGATGAAACTGAGGAGTTAATGGTGTCTGAGATGCCTTTAGATGAAAATGCCTCGGTGAAGCCGGAGGAACAAGAATCTATTCAAGAACAAAAAGAACAATACGAAAAAGAATTAGGCGAACAAACTTTGTCAGAGGAAGTGGAGACGACCGACATAGATGAAAAAAGCGACGATGCAAACGATGTCATTGAAGACGAAAGTCAAATTGCAGATGCACATAAGGGCGATTCGGATTCCGCGCCGGAGCAGAATTTAGAAGCGAGCCAAAATGAAGTTCAAGAATGCGTAGCTGACAGCGGCATCATTTCGGAGGAAGCCGATTTATCTGAGAGCGATTTTGTTGATAGTGAAGAAGAAAAACAGCTTGGGGAATCGACAGATACGGCTACTGAAGATACAACAGTCGAAGATAAGATTACAAACGAAGAAGGCCGGTCGAGCGATGAAGATCCGATAGTTG
>PDWI01003919.1_pt1 | contig 20495 bp, 20 predicted proteins | sample 1430891 | NCBI WGS metagenome assembly PDWI01 (sample SAMN01162508, study PRJNA174530) | Oral metagenome, whole genome shotgun sequencing project. | biome: Marine environment; feature: Marine mammal; material: Swab sample of the gingival sulcus; isolation source: swab sample of gingival sulcus... | reverse complement strand
AACAGAAAAAAAGTTTTAGCAAAATTACAAGAGGTTTGAGTGTAGTGTAATTTCAGATGGATACAAAACAAGTCAACACTTGCAAGTTTAAGAGCAACTGTTTGAGTGTAGTGTAATTTCAGATGGATACAAAACTTGACTATCTTGATGATGATTTGCAGGTGGGTTTGAGTGTAGTGTAATTTCAGATGGATACAAAACGATTTTAGACGATAACCCAAACGCATTATTGTTTGAGTGTAGTGTAATTTCAGATGGATACAAAACCTGTATCGAGTTCAAGAAGTAATAAGTTTAAGTTTGAGTGTAGTGTAATTTCAGATGGATACAAAACCTTTATACCTTTAGCAACTTTACTATGTATGTTTGAGTGTAGTGTAATTTCAGATGGATACAAAACTTCTCAATGCGTCAGAAAAAGCAACTACTGGTTTGAGTGTAGTGTAATTTCAGATGGATACAAAACAAAAGAAGAGAACACCAACGAACTCTTCTTGTTTGAGTGTAGTGTAATTTCAGATGGATACAAAACCGCATTAAAGTTCTTCCCATCTTATTATTAGTTTGAGTGTAGTGTAATTTCAGATGGATACAAAACTCGTGCTGTCCGTAGATATTTAATTTCTGTTGTTTGAGTGTAGTGTAATTTCAGATGGATACAAAACCAAACAAAAGGGTATTAGCTTATTTAAGGAGTTTGAGTGTAGTGTAATTTCAGATGGATACAAAACATCTATGCGTAAATTTTAGTAAAGGAGACTGTTTGAGTGTAGTGTAATTTCAGATGGATACAAAACCAGGTGAGTTCAATGCGCCGTAATATCTGTGTTTGAGTGTAGTGTAATTTCAGATGGATACAAAACTATGACGAAAATTTTAGTCGTGAGCTTCTGGTTTGAGTGTAGTGTAATTTCAGATGGATACAAAACTGACTATTGGTTCTTCGGCATGTCAGACCCGTTTGAGTGTAGTGTAATTTCAGATGGATACAAAACACTTAGCACGATACTACATTCAAGAAGTATGTTTGAGTGTAGTGTAATTTCAGATGGATACAAAACAGAAGATCTGGAAGAATACGTCAAATGGTGGTTTGAGTGTAGTGTAATTTCAGATGGATACAAAACAAAGAATTTGGTAAAGTATGCAAATTGCTTGGTTTGAGTGTAGTGTAATTTCAGATGATCAGGAAACAGCTTACATCCTTGATAAGCTGTTTCCTTGCGAGTTTTCCATACGGAAAACATCGTTTCTGTTAACACTAACCGTCCTCCATGGCGGTACTGAAAAGTGCTGCTGAGTAAATTTGATTATCAATTGAAGTGTAGTGTAATTTCAGACATTCAGTAAACAGCTTACATCCTTATAAGCTGTTTGCTTGCGAGTTTTCCATACGGAAAACATCGTTTCTGTTAACACTAACCACCTTCCATGACAGTGGTGAAAAATAATGCTTCAAAAAAAGCATAATTAAAAAATATTTTTCAAGACCAATCTAAAATCAAATATATTTCTCTAGAATAAAATAGTTGAAACAATCCCGTTCTACTATTTGTATATCTGACAACATTCCATTTATCATCAACAAGAAGTAACCAAAGATTCAAGACTCAACAGCAAGCAGCACAATCGTCGATCTACGCTTTCAAGGTCTCCAGCTCCGCAAGCCATACATTCGCACAGGCATCACTGGGCATACGCCATGCACCGCGCGGAGAAAAACTGCCGCAACCGACAGATGGACCGTCAGGAGAGCATGAACGCTTAAACTGCTGAGAAAAAAAGCGGCGGTAAAAAAGTTTTAAACAACGGAGAATTTCTTTCTTTGTATATTTTTTATACGGTGATTCTGAAAACATCTGTTCAGCAAGAAACAAAACTTTCCGCGGACTAAAATCAGTATGCAACACATAATACAAAAAGAAATCATGCAGCTCATACGGACCGAGAATATCTTCTGTCTTCTGTGCAATTTTATTTTTTTCAGCCGGTAATAATTCAGGGCTAATAGGTGTATCCAAAATATCCTGTAAAACACCGGTAAATTTTTTCCAATTTTCTTCCGTATTAATACAAGCAGGCGGATACTGCATAAAATACTTGATACAATACTTTATTAATGTTTTAGGAAGACCGGCATTCACATTATACATTGACATATGATCACCGTTATATGTCGCCCACCCAAGCGCAGCTTCAGATAAATCACCGGTTCCTACCAATAATGCATTCAACTGATTTGCTTTATCCATAAGAATTTGCGTCCGCTCACGAGCCTGAGCATTTTCATATACGGTATCAGCTTTTTCAACATCATGTTCAATATCCGAAAAATGCTGTGTTAAGGCTTTTTTAATCGGAATAGTCTGAACCGCACACCCAAGTAATTCAGCAAGATCCAACGCATTCGATTTCGTACGTTTTGTTGTTCCGAATCCGGGCATGGTAACAGCCGTAATACATCCGCTGTCTAACTGCGAAAGACCGGCAGCAGCATGCGCAACTAATAAAGCAAGGGTTGAATCCAATCCGCCGGAAACACCGAGTATCAACTGTTTGCAGCCGATATGCTCCATCCGCTTTACTAAACCGCGCGCCTGCATTTCAATAATCCGCGCAAAAAACGTTTCAAATGCAACGGGATCATTTTGAACAGAACGGGGAATAAAAGGCACGGGGTTATGCGCAAACAAAGGCGGCAATGTTAACGGAGCAGGTTCAGGCAGCGCAATCCGCATCCCCTTATGAGTAGTTGCATTCCCCCTAAACAAAGATACTTTTTGTGCATCAATATCAGTTATCAGCATACCGGCATCAACCGAATCGCCAGTATAATAATTATTGACACCCTCTACATGAAAAGAAAAACCGTTTACAGAAGCCAGTTCTTCTCCATTCGCAAATACACCTGCTTCACCGGCACAAACCCCATCAGTAGAAGATTCACCCCAACCGGCATTTACAAACAAAACTGATGTATGGTTCTTTTTTGACCAAACCGAATAATATCTTTTTAGATCATCAAACAAGACTGGACTTGAAACCTCTGCCAGCGGATTAATACACAGACTGCATCCCGCAGAATCACGCCGTGCTCCTATACAGAATGTTAAACCGGAACCAGCCTGCTCAAATAGCAAATCAGGAGAAAAAGGCACAATAACATCGGGGAAATCATCCAGAATTATTGATGCGGTATCATCATACTCATAATCTGAAAAACAACGTGAACATGTACTATCAGAAAGCGGAACGATTCCGTATATTTTCCCTCTTCCGAACACAGCAACTGAATTGTATATAGCCCCTTTAAGAAACAACGGAAATCCAACAGCAGCAATCATCGGCAGCTGTTCTGTTTTCCGTACAACATCACACAAAGCCCGTTCTGCAGCATCCAATAAAACACGTTGCCCGAACAAATCGCCACAGGATGCAGTTGTCAAGGCAAGCTGAGGAAACACAACAAAATCAGCACCTTTTTTTGAACTCTGATACATCAGATTAATAATCTGCTCTGCATTATACGCACAGTCCCCTACTCTACTCTGAGGAATCAATGCTGCTAACCGATAAAATCCCAATGTATGAAGATCCATGCTTCTCTACTCCTTATTGTGTTATTTTTGATAACTTATATTCCGCCTCTTTTGCATAGTTATTGACTGGACAATGCTGTGCTAATTTTGTATACAAATCAGCTGCTTGCATTACACATCCTTTCTTCTGTAATAGACCGGCAAACTGCAAAAAGATTCTCCAAATATTTTTTGACTCGGTAACACCTAAAATATTTGAATCACCGCCAACCCGCATAAGCAAATCGGAGAAGTCTGTATACACATATGTAAAATCTGTTTTTTTCAACACACCGCTGAGATATGTTACGGCTATATCCGCACCGAGCAATGCAGTTCGAAATGCACGTTCATCTTCACCGGCAGCAACATACAATTCTGTTAATTCAATATATGCACGAAGCGCAATATTATTATGATGGCGATACAATGAAAAAAACTTTTCTATTGTTTTTTCTTTTTTAATAGTATGCATCATTGCGCGTAATGTTGCACTTTCATTATTTGTTGTACCGAACACCGGATCTTCCGTAAGAATCAACAAAAGATATTTTTCCTGTTCATCTGTTTTCTCCATTAATCCGCAAATATGTGAAAGCGCATAAATAATTTCAAAACGCATATCAGGAATATATAAAAAATCACGCGCATTCCAAGAACTTTGATAAGAAGTAAATGCCTGCCGATATTCGCCTTCAATTTCATATACCTTCCCGATAAGATAATCACATTCAGGGTACACTTCACTTTTTTTCAACCATTTCATCAACTTACTGATAGATTTATCGAAAAATTCAGGTGAATGTCTCAGAAATATTTCATCTAAAATAGCACATGCATCATAATCTTCCCGTTTTTTTAGCGTACGGTATACATCATTAATAAGATCTCCGGCAGCACGTACTTGATACGATTTTAATGCCGAAAACAAATAATTATACTGGTCTAAAACCTGTCTTTTATGGAGTTCACGAGCTTGTGCAAACAATAGCATTGCTTCTCCGAACTCGCGTTTTTCATAGGCAGCCTTTCCCTGTTCCAGCAAGTGCCATGGCTTTGATGACAATACAGCACTTTCACAATAAGCGGTAAAGACTGTACCGCATACCAAAAAAAACAAACCAAATATTCTGTGTTTTTTCATAAGCTTTCCAGTTCCTTTTCAAACGCAGTATCGACTACTGCAATACGCTCGTCCTCATCCAACCCCTTTAAATCAATACGTTGTACAATTTCTCCGCGTTTAAATAACAATACAGAATTCGAAGAGCCGGTAATTCCTAAATCAGCATGTTTACCTTCGCCGGGCCCGTTTACCACACACCCCATCACTGCAACGGTCAGCGATTTTTTCTGTGCAAGTAATGTATTTTGCCAGCGTTTTACAAACCCGTGTACATCAAACCCATTACGCCCGCACCGCGGACAGGAAACCAATCGAATACCGCCTTTCCGTTTGCCGCATTCGGTGAGAATTTCGCGTGCAGTAATGACTTCATTTTCCATACTGTCAGAAAGGCTCACCCGAATGGTCGCTCCTATATTCTGCTGTAAAAGACGGCTGAATGCAAGCGTACTTTTTACAATACCCGGAATGATCGGCCCCGCTTCAGTTACCCCTAAATGTAACGGCACAGAAGACTGTGCCGAAAATGTTTCATTTGCTAAAACGGTTTCCCGCACTGACGATGCTTTCATTGAAACAAGGTAAGAATGAAACTGCAGTTTTTCAAAAAAATCACTTTCACGGAAGGCAGCTTCTACAAGCGCTTCAGCACGCGACTTTTCAGGATCGGCTCCTTCAGCAATGGCTTTTTCCATGGTTTTCCGCAAATCACCCGGTAAAGAACCGCTATTCACACCTATACGGATTGCGGTATTTGTTTCACGAGCCTTATCAATAACAGCCCTCACCCGTTCCTCATTGCCGATATTCCCCGGATTAATGCGGATTTTTGCAACACAGCCATCCATACAACGCAATGCAAGCCGATAATCAAAATGAATATCCGCAACCAAAGGCATAGTGGTCAATTCACTTAATGCAACAAAGACATCAGCACTCGCAGCATCCGGTACCGCAAAACGAATAATATCACAGCCCAATTGTTCCAACTCGCCAATTTCACGGACAACCGCTCCTAAATCAGCATTAAGCAACGGCTTTTTCCACATTGTCTGAATTAAAACAGGCGAATCACCGCCAAGCCGTTTTTGTTTAACAATTCCCTTACCGCCAATTATTATTCTTCTTGTTTTTTTATGCTGTGTATACATCCAGAATCCTTTTACAACCGCCTATGAGAAATAATCTAACATCATACCTTTTTTCTTATCCTATTTTCTATTCACAGGAACTTTACTCTGATGAATACTACGAGCAGTCAAAAACAATACGCCGCCTCTTTGTTGAATTCTTCCCAGTACCTCAATAGACCGCTCCGCATCAATACTAACAGAAAAATCACAAAAAACAGGAACGATCCCTTCCAGCTGAATTCTTTTACCATATCCGACCAAAAGATCAAAACTGCTATTTTGTCCATCGGTTTTTATATTCGTGGGAATACCCGACCACACCGTCCAACAATCAAGATACAGAAGCATATCTTCTTTCACCTCTTCATACAGAGGAATATCTTGTATCGTATCAAAACCGGGGACAGAAAAATAATCCATCAACATCCGTGCTTTCTGTTTAATTGAATGAGAGGCATTTGATGATAAGATACGGTTCACTTCCATTTGTGCAAGGTTATCTCGGGAAGCCTGAAAATATTTCTGCGCATTACGATACGCAGACAGCACTTCTTTTTCCGACAATACATACCGGTAGCTATCCCCGCTTTCTATAGGACGCGACCGCTCTTGTGAACCAAGCTTCATTGCAGATAAATCTGCACGCTTCCCTTTTATCATAGACGGCACGGTAGAAAGAAGCATAATTATCAACAAAATACCAAAGCATGAACCTAATAACACAGATGTTATTATAAGCCGCTTTTTTACATATTCTTTTACGCCCGGACGGGGATAGTACTTTTTTATTTCCCCCGTTTGTATTGCATCTCCAATAGCCTCGGGAGTATTATGTGTTCTGATAAATTCAAGACCGTCACGCGCTAACTTATGATGAGGATTATACTCAATTGCATCTAAGTAATATTCAATAGCACGGGGAATATCTGCTTTCCGTAAAAAAATTGCCGCTTGTGCACATAATAAATCGGGATCAGTTATTTTAATACGGCGGGCACTCTTAAAATAGCTGACAGCACCGCCTATATCTCCGGTATGTAAACAAGCAAGACCTAAATATAAATAAAACGGAAAAGACTTATTAAATGCAACATTATAGGAAGATTCTGTATCATCACCCGATGAATACTGAAGAATATTCGGTTCAAGAAGTTGAATTACTTCATGATATCTCCCTTTTGCAAATTGCCGTTTTGCTTGTTCAAGAACAGATAACCGCATTATTCCGCCTGCATTTCCACTATTGTATTGTCCGCTTCTTTTGTAACAGTACGGATTTCTTCAGAAGTCACGGCAGCTGAGTCTTCTTCAATCTGACGCATCCTATCAAGCAGATCCTTAACGCGGGCATCATTTCTTGTGTTTGCAGTATTTTTTTTATTTTCTGCCGGAGACATCTCTACCGAATTATTTTTTTCACGCCCCGTTTGACTAACGGATTGCTCAGCTGCCGGTCGAATAACACCGGTAAATTCACCAAAATGAATAGGATGAATAGAACGGCGGTAATCATAAAAACCGATACAGTTAACAGTACGAAGAACCCCCTTATACGGAATGCTTTTTGTCGGCCATATATATAATAATCCTACATCACGGGAGCAAAAACGGGTAAAAGAACGACCGCTTACATAAGGAGGAATCCATCCCTTTTTTGTTAAACGCTTTCTATTCGCACAATACACTGATGCAGGCGTACTAATTGCATCATGCTTCAAGAAAAACATACACGCAGCATCTTCGCTTCCCGAAAAAATTGCACGGTCTTTTTCAAGCTCAGGACGCAGAATAAGCTCACTCGCAATCTCACTTCTTAAATCTGTATATAAGGGAATAGGTTTGTCTTCACTAAGAATTACATCAAACAAAGCCTTAACACCAATATCAACCGTTTTGCCGGATGTATTCTTTACCTGTGTTTCAATCTTTAACACTTTCCCCACTGAATATTCATTAGACGGAATAAACGAAAGCGTTTGCGTAACAATAAAATCAAAATTAATCTGAAACACTATCATGATTTTATTAAGAGTTTGTTCAATAATTACTTTATTTTTACTTGTCTTATTCAGTTCATACATTGATTTATCAAAAAGAACAGAATAAATATTCATGGTTTTTTCCGCATCATCACTATAAAGCGGTAAGTACACATTCTGCTGTGAAGAATCTGCATAATACAAGCAGAAGTTTCCGGTATCACGATACACGACAAGCTTCAACGGATACGCAAAAAGCTCGACAGGTTTTTCATCAGCAGTTGCATATAAAAAACTACATGAGACAATAAAAACAAAATAAATAAGCCATTTTTTTATATTCTTTCTTATCATTTTATTGCAGCCTCCGCTGTTTTTTATCATATAATTTTTCTAAAATTTCTCTCCGTTTCTTTAATTCAGCTAAGAGGACTTCCCGCTCTTCAATATCATGTTCTAACTGTTTCTCATTCAACTTCTCTTGTTCAGCTGCTAACTGACGTTTTAATTTTTCCTGTTCTGCAATCATTTCTTCTTGCAACTTTTTCCGTTCAGAAGTAAGGTCTTGAGTCCGTTTGTCCTGTTCTTCAACTCGTTCACGCTGACGGTTTAACTCATCAGAAAGTTCTATAATCTGGGCTTCAAGTATTTCAATACGCCGTTCAAGATCCGCAATTCTATCATACGCAGTGTCATTCTTTTGTTCTTCAGACAAACTATCATGCGGGTCTTCCGGTTCAGGCATACACACATCTGCATCACTTTCATTTATTGAATCAACAGCAACAAACTCAACAACAGGTTCTTTAGGCGCTTCTTTCTCGCGCATTTCAGCAAGCTCTTTTAAAGCTGCTTGCTCAGCAGTTATTTTATCAATCAGATATATTTTATACTGAGCCGCATTAATCTTACCTGAAGAAGGGTAGTTCGTAACAACATATTGAAACACTTCACGTGCATCCGGAAACAGCCGTCTGTCAAAATCATTTTCAGCAATCCAATAATAGGCAGAAGGAACTTTAGGATGGTCGGGATACTTCTGGATAAACATCCGCAACACCTTTGTTGACCGTTCATATTTCCGATATAAATGAGCAACACGCCCCTTTTGATACAACACTTCAGCAGCTCCTGCATCATACGGATACGTTTCTAAAAAGAGATCGGCATAATCTAACGCTATATGATAATTACGGGCAGATGTATGCGCCATAATCAGCCAATATAAGGCTGTTTTTTTCTCGCTCGGCTGAGCAGCAACAGCATGCTCAAAGGATTCTATAGCAGCATCCCAATCAGAGCGGCTATATGCATTTAATCCGGAAAGTACATAATCCTGACTACTCAGCAAAAATGTTACAAAAAAGAAAAAAGAAAAAAGAAATATCAAATGTTTTTTCATAGTTTTAGTTCTCCCGAAAAAAATGATGAACCCGATACGATCACATCGGATCCGGCAGTAAGGGCAAGCGATACATTTTTTGCATTAATACCGCCGTCAACAGAAATAAGATACGTATATCCGTATTTTTCACGATATGCACAAAGCTTTGGAATTTTTTCAAGACACGATGGTATCATTTTTTGCCCGCCAAAGCCCGGATTTACCGTCATAACCAATACCAAATCAACAAAAGGCAATATTTCAGTTAAAAGTTCTACAGGAGTAGATGGTACCAACGCGATACCGGCTTTCATTCCAGCCTCTTTTATTTGCATAATAAGACGATGTGTATGTACCACCGATTCAAAATGAAAGGTAAAATAATTACACCCTGCTTTCGCAAAATCATCTACATAATTTTGAGGATTATATACCATTAAATGCGCATCAAACGGTAACGATGTTTTATTACGCAGACTCCGTATAACAGGGGCTCCGAATGTTAAATTCGGAACAAAACTACCGTCCATAACATCAATATGAACCCATTTTCCTCCATTTTCTTCAATAAAAATCAACTCTTCAGCAAGACGCGAAAAATCAGCGCTCAACAAAGACGGTGCTAATACAAACGGTTTTTCCATACACTATACATCAGCAAAACACAATATATTTTTTGCTGTACCCCTCCTTAGAACAACTACATATACCAAAAACATGCAGCCGGCTCTTATTATCCACCTAGAATATCGGTTTTTTTTATATAACAATAAGACTTTTATCCTAATTTCATCATTTTAGCAGAGAACTATATACATACCTCATCAAAAGAGTCTGCCGGCAGTTATTATGAAAAAAGAGAGTCCCTCAGACTATTCATTTTTGAGATCCGTGCTAATGAAATTTTTTCATACACACCGCTCATTTTTATTTGAAGAATTAAAACAGCATCATATCCGTTTTTTTCTAAACGAACCGGCAATCCAATCACCAGATGATGGCGGTCATCCGCATCAAATGATACTTCAAGCAAGGTTTTTGTCGCAATCGCTGTTTCTGCCATCCGTAGTTTTCCCAGAAAGTCTAACGCTGAAACGCCTCTGCCATCACTATCAAGAGAAGCAGACGTTAATTGAGCCGGAGAAATAATCAACTTTCGGTCAATTTTTTCGGCTAAACGACGCTGTTCCTCTGTAGAAAAAACATCTTTTTCAAGTAATTGTTCTAAAGAACGTTTGTGTTCATAATAACCGTCTTCACGAATCTTATGCTGAGAAATCAAATCGGTGTACTTTTGAGCATCTATACATACCGTCTTATTCTCATATAATACCGGTTGAAAGGCAGCAACAGCCGCATACTGTTGTGAATCTTGCTGATAAAAAGTACAATCTAAACCGGCACTTTTTAATACGGTACGAATGGCACATTCATCGTTTCCGTTCAAGAGAAAAACGCCTTCTGCCAATTCTTTATAGATAAGACCATTTAATTCTGAATTTTGTTTAAATAACGCCCGTTTTTCTTCTGCAACACACAAAACAAAACCGTGATACAATCCAATTGCGGTATACTTTGCATACCAATCGGTAACTGTCATCACAATATTTTGCGGGACAGTATTACCGGAGGCTTTTTTTAATGCCTGTATAAAAAAAGCGGCATCAGTGTTTTTCTCAAAACATCGGGCACACGCTGCACGGGTAATCTCAAATCGTCCTGTTTGCTGTATTGAAACAGGTTCAAGATACGCTAAAAGAGAAAAAATAGTATGTATTGCTGTATGCGGCAATATTGTCAATTCAAAAGAAGGGCTTACTATTACCGGCTGGTGTTCTTTCGGCTCTGAAAATATATCCATATTCACAGACCATAAACCCTTTTGTTCAAGTAAAAAGCCAAGCCCTTTTGCGACATCTATCAACATAAAACTCTGACCTGATTTCGGCACTTCTTTTAACAGAACGTCATCAGAAGGATAGGTATCACGACCTATCTGCTGTAATATGTAATAATAGATTTGTTTGAGTGTATCATCAGTATATCCGGCACCAGGCTCAAGATGCGAAAAAAAAGTGCTTAAAATTACCGCACGCCTCTGTACTATTCTACGGCGAGCAGCACCGCATACCGCTGCCGCCAAATACATTTTTCGTTCAAAAGCTTTTTGACTGAAAAATGACACCCATCGATTTTCATGAAGAAAAATATTCGATTCAGAGACCGTATAAAGCCCCAAATGGCGCAAACCGGTACACAACAAGTTCATACATTCGGCACTATCGGGTATATCAGAAAAACAACTATCAAAAGACCGTACTATTTTCCGCTTAAATCCGCCGTCCTTTTTCAGAACATCTGAATCCTGTAAAAAGAAGGTATACAATCCTGCTAGTACAATATCATCAGCATAGGTCATACACGATGAGACAGCGCCTCTCTTTTCCGGTAAAAAAAACACATTCTTATCCAAAAGTGGTTCCAGAACATGCATCAATAAGGGATTAATTTTATATATTTTTTCACCGTCATCATCATCAGATTCAACTGTATATAACAACAACCGCTCTTCCATGTTAATAAGCCGTGCATGAATATAAAAATCTGAAGAAAAAAAACAAAGAAGGGAGCGTCTTGTTGTATCAGGCAACGTATGAACGGCAGTAAGCACAAAAATATCAATACGGTCAAGCGCCTGTACAATAAGCGCTTGAATATCCGGCTTATGTAAAAAACCGCTCAACCGTTCAACAAGCCGCTGTTTATTAAATGGAGTAGAAATTTCCCCCAAATACAACCGTATAAGGCTGAAAAAGGTACGGTCGGGAAGCTGAATAAGTCTATTATGCCATTCTGTAATATCAGCTTGAGCCATGCTATCCCCTATTACCGTGCAACAAGAGCCTTTTGTAACTCCTTAACCTGATCAGCTCCGCAAAAGGATTCTATAAGAGCAAAAGAAAACTCTTCAGCAGCACCGGCACTGCATGCAGTAATAACGGTACCGTCTTTTACAACCCGTTCACCTTTTAAAGGCGGCGTAGACAAATCAGTCCCCATACCCGGATAACAGGTATAAGCCTTTCCTTCAAGCAACCCCCATGCACCGAATGTAAACACCGGTGCAGCACACAATGCCGCAATAATTCCTCCCTGTGCATATACCGTTTCAACAAAAGTACGTAATGCAGAGACCATTCCAAGAGTGCGGCTGTTCGGTAATCCGCCCGGAAGTACAACTAATGAAAAGTCCGCAGGAGAATCATACAGTTCTTCCGCCAAAACATCACAGGTAACAAGCACACCGTGTGCAGAACGTATCTGTTTACTGCCGACACCGGCAAGAACGGTATCCACACCGCAACGGCGCAAATAATCAAGCGGCGTGATAGCCTCAACATCCTCAAAACCATCAGAAATATATATACAAGCTTTTTTCACTGTAGACACCTCATTGCACAGTTATCACATTTTTTAACACTAGAGCCGTTTTTTCCTCTCGGTTGCTGTTTGACATTCAATGCACATCAACGCATACGGAATAGCACGCAGCCGGTCATCGGGAATTTTCTTCGCACATTTAATACATTTACCGTATTTTCCTTGTTCAAGCCGGTTTAAAGCGGACTCAATCAACTGCATGCGCTTAATATCTTTTTCACCCATACTTTCCAGCATTTTCCGGTCTGTATCATCTGAAGCAATATCGCCAAAATCTTTCGGATCAACAGATTCTATAATTTCTCTAAAGCTCTCACTATTCGCTGCAAGTGTTTTTATAAGATCTTCTCTGCATTGATGCAAAGCCTCTTTCATTTCTTGATAAAAATCTTTTTCCATTACAATCGTCCTCTCCTAATTAGTTGACAAATAAATCGATAGACTTTAAGATTATACGTATAAACTCAAAAAAATCAAATGTTTTTATCCATTGGAGGAACTGTGGCAAAAGAAGAAGCTATAGAAGTTGAAGGTATTGTAAAGGAGTCACTTCCGAATACAATGTTCCGAGTCGAATTAAAAAACGGTCATGTTATTTTAGCCCATTTATCAGGAAAAATGCGCAAACACTATATTCGTATTGTTCCGGGCGATACGGTAAAAGTAGCACTTTCACCCTACGACCTCAGCCGCGGTAGAATTATTTTCCGTGAGCGTTAGTTAACGGTCATGCAAAAATAAAAAAAAGGCGGTTTTTAAATGTCTGATGCCTTTTACAAGCAGTGAAAGGCTGATAATAAACGCAAATAGCCCAAAAAAAGCAGTTGCTCTAAAACTCAAAAGTCCCAACCAGAGATCGACTATCCCCCAAACGAATGAACCAAAAGCAGACCGGTGAGATGATTGATTATTTCTATCGTATGATGTATTTGTACGCCATCTAAACTGGTATGTGAAAGGATCGTATTCATAGGTATTACCATCTGCAAAAGGATTCTGCGTAAATGGATTCTGATTTCCGGTGAAAGCCGTTTGCGGATCGCCGTGTAAGCTCATATCATACGAGGCTCGCTTCTGTTTATCAGAAAGCACAGAATAAGCCTCGTTTATTTTTTTAAACATTTCTTCAGCGGCGGTATTTCCGGCATTAGTATCAGGATGATATCGGAGTGCTTTTGTACGGTACGCTTTTTTTATCTCTTCATCAGAAGACTGTTCGTCCACTTCCAAAATGTCATAATAATTCATTACACTATCCTATCATTGTGCCTGAAAAAGGTTTGTCATTCAATATGTGTTCAAGATTATCAAGATCCGTCCCTTTCGCACAAATAACCTGAATACCCATTTTTTTTGCGCGGACACTTGCAACAGGATCAAACGGGACATTTTTTCCGGGACTCCATTCAGTACCGACCATTTCGATAAAATCATCCCATGAAATTGCATCTACCGGTTTTGCATCAGGATTTTTTTTAGGATCATCTGTATATACTTTTTCAATATTAGATAAATTAACAACTTGTTTTGCGGAAAAACGTTCAGCCAACAACACGGCATCATTATCAGTTGAAAAGCCGGGTTTCCAGCCGGCAGCAATCAGCACTTGCCCTGAAAATAATTCAACTTCGGTAGGATCATATACAACAGGATTAGGACAAATATCGGAAAAAACCGCTTTCAGTAATTGGGCATTCAACCGTGTTGCAGCAATTCCGATCCAATCAGCTTCATCATGAGAAAACGAATCACCCGCAATATCCTTATAGCTATTCTGATACATACGGGCAGGACCGCCGCCGCCAACAACCAAAATCAACTTACGGCTTGAATCTTCACCAAGCCACCGCCGTATACAACGCGAAAAAGATTGTAAAAATGTTCTATCAGGTTCACGCGGTGCCACAATAGAACCTCCAACCGATAATACACGAACCATATTCGCCCCCTATAAAAACTTTTAGTAAATATCTGTAACTTTCGGCAAACGCCAAAAAGAGCTATACCCCTGTACATTTGCCGTTGTTTCTTCCCATATTGAAAGAAACGCATAATTATGTTCTTTGGAAAGCGTTTTACCATCAGGGATCATTGGAGACTGTATGTTATAGCCTCGGGAAAATGCCACCCTGTGCGCATCCAAATTACCAAAATACCAATTTTTTTGATCGGTAATTTCAGTGTTCCTCGTAAGCCCTGCCCCCATAGCAGGGTCAACCGGTATCCAACCGAATCCGTCTATATAAAATTCAGCCCACCAATGCGGCGTTGTTTTCTTTGTATCATTTACAAACAGCCCCGCTATCGGAATAGCCGGCACATCAGCAGCACGGGCGAGAGTACAGAACAACAACACTAAATCATACGCATCGCCTTTTTTTTCAGTAATAGTCTGCAAAGGTGTCCTGCCTGAACGTTTTTTTAAGTTTGTATTGAATTCAATATCAGACAGCAGGAAATTATAAATTCTCCGTGCTTTATAATACGGATTCCGTTCATTCTTTACAATTTTCTTACAAAGTTTTCTAATTTCATTATTATGAACCGGCAATAAACGATCTTTAGCCGTATATTCCTGATAGACACGGGAGTTATTTTTCCGCTTTGTTCTAATACGGACTGCCTGTATATCCGTCCGTATTTCACTCCGTTCTACAGTATACTGCTGCTGTATAGTAATTTTTTGCTCTTTTTCAATATTATCAAAGCGATGTAAACTGGTTCCTTCGTATGATTCAATAAACGGAGCCGGTTCACTCGACACGAAATCAATCTTTAATTGGGCTGATGTTTTCTGAGGTATCGGCACCCGTACAAACATACTATTAGGAACCGAACCGTAAAAGTCGGAAAGCTCAACTTCAGAAACAACATGATAGGTTCTTTTATTCATATACCGTTTTGTCCCGCACGGATGTTTTACCGAAAAAGGTATTAGGTTACTCACACCTCTATCAGTAACTACGGCAATCATTCCTGATGCAGCCCCATCAGGCACACGCACACGAAGTGCGTTATCCGTCCATACATCATAATCAAAATCAAAGTCGCTGCATTCTACTGCACTGCCGCCTAACCCGTCACGCATAAGTTCCGGCTTAAACACCGTATTTTTCGAACCGGTAAACACAACAGCAGAAGCTCCGCGTACATCTCCAAAGCCTTTACCCTGTATTGTAACAAAGGAGCCGATATCAGCCGTATGCGTATCCAATGCATCAATAGACGGAACATTTCCGTCTGGTGAAATTGACGGTGCATGCGGCAAGACCTGCCTATTTACCAATAAAAAATCATTTTCACTGCGTTTATTTTTTACCACAACAGAAATCAAATCTTCATACAAGGTATCAGGAGCAATAAATACAATTTTTGTATCAGTCCATTCCAAGCATTTTTCCGATTTTATTTTGTATTGTCCAACCATTACCCATGAATAAGAAATGCCCGCGCCAAAATTTTTTCCGGTAATTGTTATACGGTCGCCGGGCTTAGCAATTCGAGGAGAAACAGTGGTGATAACATTGCGTTTCACTGAAAATGAGAAGGAAAAAAAAAACACAAACGCAAATACTAATCCAACAAAAAGAAAAAAAAGGCAAAAACGTACAAGCGGATACTTTCGAATATAATAAGAAACAGACATACTTATTGCCAGTCTCCCATCATATTTTGTGAGTGCATACGTTTTAACTGCTGATTATATAAAAGCGCCACATCAGAAAGAGACATTCGTAATTTTTCATTGGATATATCAAAAATCAACTTATTACCGCCGCGGGATAGTAAAAAATATCCTGAAAGATATATATCATTCTCATCTACATCAAAAGATGACGAAGCAAAACCGCCGCAAGAATACAAACGTCCAAAATCATTAACCGCAAATACTTTACCTTTTCTTGCAGCAGATCCGGTAGAAAATACAAAAGAATTCATATCGTTACTATGCAAACCGCCGGATAACAGCGCACTTAACTGCGACGGCTGAGAAACAGGGAACATAGGCTCAAAACTATTTTTGACAGAAAACGGACTATTATTATTTTTTAATTGAAAAAGCACGGGTGTACAGAGCACTAAAACAGCAGCTGCAGCAGCAATAGAAATAACTTTTGCAGGACGGAATGAATACTTTTTTTCGGTATGTTTTCCGATTACAGCCGCACGCTTGTCAGAGATCGTTTCAAAAAAACGTGCACAATCAAAATCATGTACACCAACCGCCGCTTCTTTCTGAAAAGTGAGGTGTAAAGATTGATATTGCGTATATACCTTCCGACACTCAGAACATTCTTCTAAATGAGCATCCAGCATTTCTTTCCAGGGAGACCCGACTTCATCATCAATATACGCAGAAAACAATTCTTTATTAGGGCATGTAGACATTACCTTCTCCTATCAGCTTCGCTAAACTTTCACGTGCACGAAATATTCTCACCTTTACATTTCCTTCGGTAATACCAAGTATTCGACCGATTTCTTTATAATTCAAATCGGTATACTCACATAATTGCAATGTTACCCGTAGTTTTTCCGGTAACTGTTCGAGCGCTTCATGCACACTTTGTTTTGTCTCGGCCTTCAAGACAGCAGTTTCACCTGATTCAACAGAACGGGTGTCTTCTTTAAATGCACGAGTATAGACTTTCCGTTCCAGCATACGCCGTTTCACATAGTTCAATGAAGCATTTTTTACTACACGAATAAGCCAATATTTTGCATCATTTAACGACGGAAATGTCATTGCTTTTTCTGTCATTTTAATCAGCGCATCATGACATAAATCTTCCGCAGCCTCTTCTTCACGGATAATATTATAGGCAACTTTATACATCACCGGCACAATATTATCGTAAATAAACTTAAAATCTGCATCCGAAAGCGCATCAAGCGACTCTTTTTTTGAAAACAACTAAAACTCCCTAATGTTACATTTTCCGCCACAGTGTACCATTGGCGGTGTCTTCTAAAAGAATGCCTCTTTCTTTTAGTTGTTCACGAATCGCATCAGCTTTTTGAAAGTCTTTTTGTTGCTTTGCCTCCGTTCTGTCTGCAATCAGTGCTTCTATTTCTTCATTTTCTTCTGAACTGTTTTGACTCCCCTGCACTCCATAAGCCCGTGCTTCTGTAAGCAGCAAAAGTCCGAGGACAGAATCAAAAATACGCACAAGCATAATGATTTCATCAGCAGAAACTTCTTTCTCTTTCACTACTTGCTGTAACACAGAAAGTGCGCGCGGCGTTGAAATATCTTCCTCCAATGCCTGAACAAATTGCGCCAAATACTCCCGGGCACGGTCTGACGTTAACAAATCCGCTGCATTATTCAGCGTCAAAACAGCAGGAACAGTATCATCAATACAATGATTGTCCTGGAGCAACCGCGCAATTCTTTTTTCAAGATTAGCACGCGCATTTTTTGCTGTTTCCATCGCTTCCCACGAAAAAGTAACTTGACTGCGGTAATGTCCACCCAACAATAAGAAACGGTAATCAAGCGGACTAAACCCCGCCTCAATAACTTTTTCAAGAGTGATAAAATCACCTGATGACTTAGACATTTTACCTTTGTTCATGACAAGGAATTCATTATGCAACCAGTATTTTACCCATTTTTTACCGGTCGCCCCCTCGGATTGCGCAATTTCGTTGGTATGATGTATCCGGATATGGTCAATACCACCGGTATGGATATCAAATTGTTCTCCCAAATACTTCATACTCATCGCCGAACATTCAACATGCCACCCCGGATAGCCTCTTCCCCACGGGGAATCCCACACAAGAGCCTGATTTTCAAATTTACTTTTGGTAAACCACAACACAAAATCATACGGATTGCGTTTATTTTGATCAATTTCAATACGGACACCGGCTTTTAAATCATCAAGATTAATATTCGCAAGTGCACCATAATCAGGAAACGTACTCACATCAAAATACAAATTACCGCCGGCAAAATAGGTATGTCCGTTTTGTTCAAGTTTTTTTATTAATTCAATCATGTCAGCCACATGATCAGTTGCTTTGCACACAATATCAGGCGTAAGAATATTTAATCGGGCAGTATCCTTAAAAAAAGCCTGTGTATAAAAGTCAGCAATTTCCAGCACACTTTGACCGCGCTCTTTCGCGGTCTTTACCATTTTATCTTCACCATCATCAGCATCACCGGAAAGATGACCTATGTCGGTAATATTCATCACATGAGTAACATCATACCCCAAGAATCTTAATAACCGAGATAAGGTATCCTGAAATATATATGCCCGTAAATTACCAATATGAGCGTAATTATATACCGTAGGGCCACAACCGTAAAAACCGACTTTATTTTCTTTAACCGGCACAAAATCATCAATTTTGCAACCCAACGTATTATAAACACGTAAACCCATACCATATCTCCCAAGAAAAAGTGTTCATCTGTACTTTCGTAATTAAATAAAAAGCACCTATAGTCATTCGGTTTTAAATCTATACTGCCGTGTTTCCACGTAATTATGAGTTTTAAACATGGCAAAATCATTTTAGATACAACAAACAGCTTTCTATGCCTACACTGAAACTACCATTCGGCGATAAAAACAACGGTACATGCCAGCCGCTGCTTTTTATCAATGCACTGAAAATCAGACATCTATCATAAAAAAGCTGAACCCGATATACTATTTTTATGATTAATCTACGCGAAATATGTGAAAAAAGCAAGTTTCACACCAAATATCCTCATTTATTGCAATATAATATAGAATTAAAAGAATTTACCAGTTTCAAAATCGGCGGAAGTGCCGATATATATATTAACCCTTCTTCAGTAGAAGAGTTGTGCTCAGCGCTTACTTTTCTGCAGGAAAACCATATTCCTGCGTTACTACTGGGAGGCTGCTCAAATATCCTTGTATGTGATGAAAGGATAAACGGAGCGGTCATCCATACCACAAACTTGAAAGGTATAACGCTTGAAACAATAGACGGAGAACCTGTTGTAACCGCAAACGCAGGAGCAACAATGGAAGAGCTTATGGCGTTTTGCAAGAAAAACAAACTATCAGGGCTGGAAGACTTTGCAGGATTACCGGGAACCGTTGGCGGGGCAATATTTATGAATGCCCGTTGTTATGATACGGAAATAGCAGATAAAATTATATCAATATCAGTATTGAAAAATGAGCAAGGAACCTATCTGCCCCATACCTACATATTGAATCCGAAAGAGTGGTCATACAAACACTCTCCGTTCCAAACAGTTGGTAAAAATCTTGCGGAAATAACAGATGACCGACCAATTATTGCAGGTGCTTCTTTTAAAACAGCATACGGTTCAATCTCTGAGATAGAACAAAAAATGAATGCCCGTGCTGCTGATAGAACAGAAAAAGAGCACTACAAATTGCCCTCAGCAGGTAGTGCATTCAAAAACAACCGTGCATTCGGTAAACCGTCAGGCAAACTCATAGATGAAGCCGGTTTACGCGGAATAAAAATCGGCGGTGCGCAAGTAGCACCATGGCACGGAAATTTTATTATTAATACCGGTTCAGCATCTGCTGCCGATGTAAGAGCGCTTATGCAAAAAGTACAAGAAGAAGTAAAAAAACAGAGCGGGTATGTATTGGAACCTGAAATTATTTTTGCTTCGCTCTAACATATGAGTAATAGTTATTGTATACACATTAATTGTTTTAAAAACAAATGTATTATTTAATGATAATAAATGTTTTTAACGATGTACGCATATACAAAAATAAAAGAGTGCTGTATTCTAAATAGAATATAGAAGAAAAGAGGTGAAACAAGTGCCTCAATTATCTTTTGTGAATTTCAAGAAAGGTTCATACATCCTTATTG
>PDWI01003918.1_pt1 | contig 20495 bp, 15 predicted proteins | sample 1430891 | NCBI WGS metagenome assembly PDWI01 (sample SAMN01162508, study PRJNA174530) | Oral metagenome, whole genome shotgun sequencing project. | biome: Marine environment; feature: Marine mammal; material: Swab sample of the gingival sulcus; isolation source: swab sample of gingival sulcus... | reverse complement strand
TTTAGAAGTGCCTATTCAGAATATCGACACGCCGGAAAGGTTCGATTTGGCAGAGCAACTTTTCTTTTCGCCTTCCAATGCCCTTAAAGCGCATCAACCTCTTGGCGGTATCAACCGAGCCAGAATTCAGATTTACACCTCTCTGTCTAAATTCCGCCACCAAAGAAATGGTCAAAAAATGATAGAGCCTTCCTTAGAAGATTTTGATAGAATTGATTAGAGTCATTTAAACCAATTTTATAAACAATCTGCCCTCAAATATTTAAACTTATTTGAGGGCTTTTTGAATACTCATATTGTTAGTTGTTTGAAGAGAGACCTGAAAGGCTTTTAAAACCTTTTTAGGTCTTTTTTACGCTTGAAATTGAATAACATTCAATTTTATAGAACTTTTACTAAATTACCATAATTATCATATTTTCATATTGTCACATCAACATATTCTCACATTACTACATTAACAATGTTGCTTGTATAAATAGAGAATAGTAATTGGCCTTCTGTGTTATTTTAAAGAAAATTTTATCGGACACTAGTATTTGTCAGTATGTTAATGTAATAATTTTACAATGCTGTAGTTTTGTGTTTTGGAGTTTTGTAAAATACTGTTTTTAAATGTGATACGTTGTTTTATTTCGTTTTTAGAAAAAGTAATCAACAGTGAGTCGTTGAGTAAATCCTCCCTTTCTGACTTGTAAATATCCATTTAAATTAATATCATTGCAAAAAAATAGTATTTCTATGAAAATATCAGAGAAGATTGCTCTTTTGATTCAAAAGCGAAAAGAGATTAACAAAATGGGAGGTGATGACCGTGTAGAAAAGCAACATGCTAAAGGAAAATTAACTGCACGAGAGAGAATTAACCTTCTTTTCGACGACAACACTTTTAAGGAAATAGATAAATTTGTAGAGCACCGTTCTACTAATTTTGGGTTTGACGAAGTGGAAGTTCCTTCTGATGGTGTTGTAGTTGGACATGGATTAGTGAATGGACGTCCGGTATTTGCATTCTCGCAAGATTTTACCTCAAGAGGAGGTTCTTTAGGAGAGATGCATGCGGCTAAAATATGTAAAGTAATGGACTTGGCTCTAAAGGCAGGAGCGCCTGTTGTGGGTTTAAATGACTCAGGAGGAGCTAGGGTTGAAGAGGGCGTTGATGCATTGCGCGGTTATGGCGAAATTTTTATGCGTAACTCTCGTTCTTCGGGCGTTATTCCTCAAATATCGGTTATTTTAGGACCTTGTGCAGGTGGAGCGGTATATTCTCCGGCTATGACCGATTTTGTTCTAATGGTGAAGAAACAAAGTCATATGTTTATTACGAGTCCTTATGTGATAAAAACAGTGACCGGTGAAGAAACTACTTTTGAAGAATTAGGTGGTGCTATGGTGCACAATACAAAAAGTGGAAACGCTCACTTTGCTTGCGAAAGTGATGAAGATGCCATACATGCTGTTAAAGAATTGTTACAGTATTTACCTAATAATAATTTAGAAGAAGCTCCAAGAGTTCCTATGGGGGATACTCCTGACAGACAGTGTGAGGAACTTAACACCATTATTCCTGACGACCCTAAAATGCCGTATGATATGGTTGAAATCATAGAGTCGGTATTAGATAATGGCGAGTTTTTACAAGTTCACGAATTGTATGCAGAAAATGCCATAGTTGGTTTTGGACATTTAAACAATCGTTCTGTAGGTATTATAGCCAATCAACCTATGGTACAAGCCGGTTGTTTAGATATTGATGCGTCTGATAAAATTAGTCGATTTGTTCGTACTTGTGATGCTTTTAATATTCCTATGATTACTTTTGTTGATGTACCCGGTTATTTGCCCGGTGTTCAGCAGGAGTGGGACGGTATTATCCGACACGGAGCTAAGCTTTTATGGAGTTATTCTGAAGCTACAGTCCCTAAATTTACAGTGGTAACCCGTAAGGATTATGGAGGAGCTTATATTGCTATGTGTTCTAAGCATTTGGGTGCTGATATGGTCTTTGCTTGGCCTAGTTCTGAAATTGCCGTAATGGGAGCAAAAGGGGCTGTTGAGGTTATTTCTATGTATAAAAAGCAAATTGCTAAAGCAACAGATTCTGATGCTATGCGAGAGCAAAAAATCAAAGAATATGAAGCTGCTTTTAACACACCTTATTTAGCAGCTAAGCGTGGTTATGTTGATGATGTAATATTGCCAAGCGAAACCAGAGAACGTTTGATATCTGCTCTTGAAACAATGTCCACTAAAACAGAAATATTGCCTCCTAAAAAGCATGGTAATATTCCTTTGTAAACATTAGGAGATATGGATATTCAAGACAAAAAACGTAAAGCTGCTTTGGTGGCAGTGGCATATTATCTTGAGCAAGAAAAAGTGCAACAAGAAAAAGAGCCATTGCAAAAAGGTAGTAATTGGGAAAAAATAGGTAGAGAAATATCTATGAAAAATCGCATGCTGATACAAAGGCGAGGCAGAATCCTTTAACATTTTATGATATATAATTACTAAAGTATTATAAAAACATAAAAGTATTTAAACAACAACTTGATTAAAATCAAAAAATAAGATATTCGATGAATTTTGACAAACACGGGGTTTTAAAAATGACCCAATTGAATTATACAGCTGACCGACCAAAGGCAGACAACCCTATTAAAATACAAGATTGCAGTTTTAGAGATGGGCACCAGTCTTTATTTGCCACACGAGGACGTACAGAAGATATGTTGCCTATGGCAGAAATGATGGATGAAGTCGGTTTTCATGCCATAGAGACTTGGGGTGGAGCTACTTTTGACACTATGCACCGCTATTTAGGAGAAGATCCTTGGGAAAGATTGCGTACACTTAAAAAATATATGCCTAAAACGCCTTTTTCTATGTTGCTTCGTGGACAAAACGTGGTAGGATATAGAAATTACGCTGATGATGTGGTTAAAGCTTTCGTGCAGCGTTCCATTGATAATGGAATGGATATTTTCAGATGTTTTGATGCTCTAAATGATTTTAGAAACTTCGAAACAGCGTCTAAAGTGATTAAAGACAATAAAAAACATTTCCAAGGAACTGTTTGCTATACACTTACAGAGCCACGTTTAGGAGGAGAGGTTTACAATTTGGAATACTATATCAATAAAGTAAAAGAATTATTAGAATTTGGTGTAGATTCAATTTGTCTAAAGGATATGGCAGGTTTGGTATCTCCTTATGATATTTATAATTTGGTGTCTGAAATAAAGAAGATAACTGATGTGCCTGTTAATTTACACACCCATTTTACTTCGGGAATGGCAGATTTATCTATTTTGAAAGCTATAGAAGCCGGAGTTGATATTGTTGATACCTGTATAGGACCTTATGCTTATAGAACATCTCATACTGCTTGTGAGCCTATTATAATGTCTTTGTTAGGAACCAATAGAGATAGTGGTTTGGATATTAATAAAATCACAGCTATTGCTGATGAAATGGAGAAAGTAATTCCTAAATACCGTCACTTAGATAACAATCCTAAATACAGCATTACCGATATTAACGTGACTCTACACCAGACTCCGGGTGGAATGTTGTCTAACTTAGTTAATCAGCTGAAAGCTATGAATGCCTTAGATAAATTAGATGAGGTATTCCGTTTGTTGCCAAAGGTAAGAAAAGATTTAGGAAATATTCCATTGGTTACCCCAACTTCGCAAATAGTTGGAGTTCAGACTGTAAATAATGTTCTTTTTGATGATTATGAGGGAGAATATAAGCAAATTACTCAAGAGGTAAAAGACTTATGCTATGGTTTGTATGGAAAGACAACAGAGCCTATCAACCCTGAAGTTCAGAAGAAAGCATTGAAAGACTATCCAAGGGGAGAAACGCCTATTACAGTGCGTCCGGGAAGTGTGTTAGAGCCAGAAATGGACGAGGTAAAAGCTCAATTTGGTGATTTAGCTAAAGATATAGACGATGAAGTTTTATGTGCTTTATACCCTGTTACAGGAAAACGTTTCTTAGAGTGGAAATATGGCTTAAAGACTATGCCTGACGAGTTTAAGGCTAAGACTTTAAAAGATGTTGAAAGAGAAGAAGAATTGATAGCTAAGGCATTATCCGGAGAATTGACAAGTAAGTCAGGAGGAGATAATGTTCGTGAATTTGAGGTAAAAGTAGATGGTGAAATCTTCAAAGTGGAAGTAAATGACCCTAATGCACCTCAAAATAACAAAGTTCGTCGTCAAAAGACCAAACATCAAGGAGAGGAGAATACAGGTAATGTGGTAGCTCCTATACCGGGTATGATTGTTGAGTTTAAGAAGCAGGTAGGAGATAAGGTAGAAGTTGGAGAGACTGTTGTAATTCTTGAGGCAATGAAGATGATGAATAATCTTGATGCGAAAGTTGGCGGAACTGTTAAAGAGATAAAATTTAGTTCCGGTGATTCAGTAGCTAAAGGAGATGTACTGTTAGTGATAGAATAATAAATTCTTGTTATAAAGAATTTTAAAATTCTGAAATTAAAAAGCGAAATAGGTTTGTAAACTTGTTTCGCTTTTTTTATTATGGTGTTTTGGAGTCTGGTTCTGTGTGGTTTAAACAATTATTTATAAGCTGTTTATGTTTTTTGTCTAAAAAGTATTTTTGTTCTATTGGTTATCGTTTATAATATTTAAACATTTTTATCGGACACTAATAATTAATTTTGTATTTTTGTGTTTTTATATATATACTTTTCAAATTAAAATAAGAAATGGGATTATTTTCTTTTATGACCTTAGATGTAGCGATGGATTTGGGTACCGCCAATACCATTATTATTCATAATGATAAAGTGGTGGTTGATGAACCCTCTATTATTGCTATACACAATAAAACAGGCAAGCCTATTGCTGTTGGAAATCAAGCGCGTCAGATGCATGGTAAAACCCATGAAAATATAAGAACGGTTCGTCCTTTAAGAGATGGCGTGATTGCAGATTTTGATGCTGCGGAGTTGATGATAAGAGGAATGGTCAAGTTAATAACGCCAAAGAAACATTTGTTTTCTCCTCAACTGAAGATGGTTATTTGTATTCCGTCTGGAAGTACAGAGGTGGAAATCAGGGCGGTGCGTGACTCTGCTGAGCAAGCTGGAGCCCGAGAAGTATATATGATTTACGAACCCATGGCAGCCGCTTTGGGGATAGGATTGAATGTGCAAGCACCTGAGGGCTGTATGGTGGTAGATATAGGAGGAGGAACAACCGAAATAGCTGTGATTTCTTTAGGAGGTATTGTAACTCATCGTTCTGTAAGGATTGCCGGAGACGATTTTACAGATGATATTCAGGAATATATGCGTCATCAGCATAACCTAAGAATAGGAGAACGTACGGCTGAAGACATTAAAATAGCTGTAGGAGCTGCTTTACCTGAATTAGAGAATCCGCCGGAAGATTTTATAGTGAAAGGTCCTCATCAGATGACAGCCTTGCCTATAGAAGTGCCTGTAACGTATCAAGAAATAGCTCACTGTTTAGATAAATCTATTACTAAAATAGAAACCGCAGTACTACAAGTTTTGGAAGATACCCCTCCCGAATTGTATGCTGATATTTATAATAAAGGTATCTATTTAGCAGGAGGAGGTGCCTTGCTTAAAGGTTTGGATAGACGTTTGACAGAAAAACATAATATAAAAGTATTGGTTCCGGAAGATCCTTTGAGAGCAGTAGCCAAGGGAACGGGGATTGCTTTAAAAAATATCGATAAGTTCCCATTCTTAAAAAGGTAATTAGGAAAGGTTTTTTATAAGATTACATAGCTTTCTTTAGGGAATAAAAAGAAGCCATTACTTCTAATTTCTTATATTATTTGGTTTTGAATGCTGTTGTTTGGGGGAAGTGATTAAATACGCCATTGGCAAATTATTTATTTTTCGAGTTAAGAAATGTACACAGTTTATAAGTTTTTTATAAGACATCTTTTTCTTATTGTATTTCTTATTTTGGAAATAATAAGTAGTTTCTTAATTGTAAAATATAATGGTGCTCAGCGTACTTTCTTTCTAAATACAACACAATCTGCTGTTTCTGGTATCAATACTCAGGTGTATCAACTGGAATCTTATTTGAATTTAAAGCAAGAAAATGAGATACTACTTAAAGAAAATGCTCGCTTAAGGAATTTGTTATCGTCTAATTATAAAAGAAATACAGTAGAATCATTATGGTATTCAGATTCTGTTTTTCAACAACAATACGCTTACATACCGGCACAAGTTATTTATAGTGAAGTTTCAAAATCAAACAATTACCTTAATATTAATGTTGGAGAGCGTCAGGGGATAGAAAAAGGAGATGCAGTGGTGTCTTCTAAAGGTATTGTGGGGGTGGTTAGGGAAGTCTCTGAGCATTTTGCACTTGTTATACCTGTTATTAATACGCTTTTTAAAGGCAGTGGGAGAATTATTCCTAATGGTTATTATGGTTCTGTAGTTTGGGAACCAACAGATTACAGAATAGCACAATTGAATGATATTCCAACCAATTGTTTCATTCATCAAGGAGATAGCGTTTTGACAAGTGGCTTTTCACATTTATTTCCTACCGGTGTTTTAATAGGTGTTATAGATGAATTTAAAGAACAGAAAGGAGAACCTTTTTATGATATAAAAGTGCGCTTAGCTGTTGATTTTAAGAATATACAAAATGTATATGTTGTTAAGCATTTGTTAAAAACAGACCTTAGCCAAATGCTACAATAAGCTTCTAAAAGAAATAGAAGATTGTAGATGGAGTGTGTAACTAAATGGAGTTATTAACATAGTAGTTCAACGTTTACTAATTTTGTCAACTAACCTTTAACCTGCAACTTTTAACCTGCAACCTTCTTTAAATAAGCTTGTTATTTCGTTAATTTCATTTAATTTCCACTCTTAATTTTTTGTTTTTAATTATTTGCTATTTTTGTAAAAAAATAAATAAAAAGATTATAATCGATAACATCATCTTAAGTATATGAATTCTAAAGAATTAAGACAGTCATTTTTAGATTTTTTTAAATCGAAAGACCATAAAATCGTGCCTTCTGCTCCTATGGTAGTAAAAGGCGACCCTACTTTAATGTTTACCAACGCAGGTATGAATCAGTTTAAAGAACGCTTTTTAGGTTTAGGAAGTGCTCCTGCAAACAGAGTGACCGATTCGCAAAAATGTCTAAGGGTTAGTGGTAAACATAATGATTTAGAGGAAGTAGGACACGATACCTATCATCATACTATGTTTGAGATGTTAGGAAACTGGTCTTTTGGCGATTATTTCAAAAAAGAAGCTATCGCTTGGGCTTGGGAATATTTGACCGAGGTATTAAAATTGGATAAAGACCGATTATATGTTTCTGTTTTTGAGGGATATGAGCCTGATGGCTTAGAAAGAGATGATGAAGCTGCTAAATACTGGGAGCAATATATTGATAAGAATCGTATTATTAACGGTTCTAAAAAAGATAATTTCTGGGAAATGGGCGACCAAGGCCCTTGTGGACCTTGTAGTGAGATTCATATAGATTTACGTCCAGATGAAGAGCGTGAAAAAATAGACGGAAAATCTTTGGTAAACGAGGATCATTCTTTGGTTATCGAAATTTGGAATTTGGTATTTATGCAATTCAACAGAAAAGCCAATGGTACTTTAGAAAGTTTACCTGAACAACACGTTGATACCGGAATGGGTTTTGAGCGTTTGGCTATGGCTGTTCAAGGCAAAACGTCTAATTACGATACTGATATTTTTCAGCCTTTGATTCAGAAAATAGCAAAATTGTCACAATTGCCTTATGGAAAAAACGAAGAACAGGATATTGCAATGCGTGTGATTTCAGACCATTTGCGTGCTGTTAGTTTTTCTATTGCAGACGGACAATTACCCTCTAATAACGGAGCAGGTTATGTTATCAGACGTATTTTGAGACGTGCTGTGCGATATGCCTATACATTTTTGAATCAGAAAGATACTTTCATTTATAAATTACTGCCTACTTTGGTGGATATTATGGGCGAAGCTTATCCTGAATTGGTTCGTCAGCAAACTATCATAGAAAAAGTAATTATTGAAGAAGAGAAATCTTTTTTGAAGACCTTATCAACAGGTATTAAATTATTGGATCAAATTATAGAAAAAACGAAAGCTGAATCTTATAAAGTTGTAAGTGGAAAAGTAGCTTTTGAACTTAATGATACTTATGGTTTTCCTCTTGATTTAACAGAATTGATTTTAAAAGAGCATAACTTAATCGTCAATAGACGTGAGTTTGATGAGGCTTTGAATGAGCAGAAAGAACGTTCCAGAAAGGCTTCACAAACAGAAACAGACGATTGGGTAATTGTAAAAGAAGATGATGTACAGGAGTTTATAGGATATGATTATATTGAGTCTGATATTCATATTACCAAATATCGTAAAATAAGTATCAAAAATAAAACCTTATATCAGTTGGTGTTTACGGTAACGCCTTTTTATGCTGAAGGAGGTGGTCAAGTTGGGGATAATGGTTATATTCAGTCTGAAGATGAGAAGATTAGCATTATAGATGTAAAACGAGAGCATAATCAGATTGTGCATATTACCAAGCAGTTACCTAAAAATATAGCAGGACATTTTAAAGCTGTGGTTAATACCAATAAACGAATTGCTACACAATGTAATCACACTGCTACTCACTTATTACATCATGCTTTAAGAGAAGTATTAGGCACGCATGTAGAGCAAAAAGGTTCTTTGGTAAATGAAGAGTATTTGCGTTTTGATTTTTCTCACTTTCAGAAGATGACAGTTGAGGAATTGAAAGAAGTAGAACGTTTGGTGAATGAAAAAATACGAAGCAATATCGCTTTGAATGAACATAGAGAGATTCCTATTAATAAGGCGCAAGAAATGGGCGCAATGGCATTATTTGGCGAAAAATATGGTGATGTTGTTCGTGTTATTCAGTTTGATGATTCTGTAGAGCTTTGTGGAGGAACTCACGTACAAGCAACCGGAGAAATAGGTATGCTAAAGATTTTAAGTGAGAGCTCTATTGCAGCAGGAATACGAAGAATAGAGGCTATAACCGCTTTAGAAGCAGAGAAATATATTAATAATCAGTTGGATTTATTGCATTCTATTTCGGGCTTAATGAAGAGTAACAACAATATTTTTGAAGATATCAAAAAGGTAGTTCTTGAAAAAGATGCTTTGAGCAAACAGGTCGATAACTTTTTGAAGGAAGCTCAAAAAATGCTTAAAGATTCTTTGAAGAATGATGTTCACGAACATAAAGGCATCAATATGATTATCAAACAAGTGGATGTATCCAATGCTAATGCCTTGAAGGATATTGCTTTTCAGTTAAAAGGAGAGATAGATAACTTGTATTTGGTGTTGGGAGCAGAAATAGAAGGAAAGGCTTATTTAGCCATTATGATTTCCGATAATTTAGTTAAAAATAACGACCTGAATGCAGGAACCATTATTAGAAATATTGCTAAAGAAATACAAGGGGGAGGAGGCGGACAAGCCTTTTTCGCTACAGCAGGTGGTAAAAATCCTGATGGTATTCAAAACGCATTGGATTTAGCTCACGATTTTGTCAGCTAATTCAATTTCAAACTTGTTTTGCAACAGTCTTTTTTAGTGGTGTGATAAGCATTAGTTGAAAGTTCATTTTTTTGTATGGTGTCTTTGTTTTAATAATCTCTTAGATGATTTAATAATTCAAATGACATTCTCATATTAATGAATGTTTAAATTAGTTAATGGATTGTATGGAGTCCTCAAAGGTTTTAAAAACCTTTGAGGACTAGTTGTTTACGCATAATAAATCTTAAATGTTCAATTTTACGAACTTTCAACAAATTACCACATTATCCTATTAACCAACTATTTATGTTAAAAATATAACCAATTAATTATAAGTGTATTATTGTTTTTAGGTGGTTTTTTTTAATAAAGTATGTATTTACTTTAATAATCTAATGTATATACTTGTTTAATATACTAAAAGTATATATATTTGTGATTTTGAATAAGGAAGTATGAAAACAGTATCTTTAAAAATAGATGATGCCATTTTTGGTGAGACAGAAAAAATACTCGTTAGTATAAAAAAACCGAGAAATCGTTATATTAATGAAGCCATTGAATTTTATAATAAATTACAAAGGAAACGTATTTTAGAAAAGAAACTTAGAAAGGAGTCTAAATTAGTTGAGGCAGATTCAATTCAGGTTCTTAAAGATTTTGAGGAGATAGATTATGTTGATTAAACAATTTGAGATTTGGCTTGCAGATTTAAACCCTCAGATTGGAACGGAATCGGGTAAAACGAGACCTGTTTTAGTCATTCAAACCAATTTGTTAAATAGTGTTCCTCACTCATCTACTATTGTGTGTCCAATTACAACTAATGTAAAAAAGGCTTCTGAAATATTAAGAGTACATATAAAACAAGGAATGGCAAATTTACATCAAGATTGTGATATTATGATTGATCAAATACGTGCCATTGATAATAAGCGCTTGGTAAAAAAGCTTGGTGTTTTGCCAAATGAATTAATAAATTTGGTAAAGGAAAATATCCAGATAGTGCTTGATTTAGAATAATATACAGTATTGTAATCGTCTATAGGGATAAATGGTATTACTATTTATTTCGATTTTAATTCTTCTTGTTTAAAATAATCTAAAAGAACAAAAACATTGTTTGACTGGGGAGCTCCTTTTACTTGTTGGCTAGCAACAATAACATCTTCCTTAATAAATTCGGGCATATCGGATAAAATATTTAGCATCTTAAATAGACGAAAACCGCCAAACCAGTGTCGCATTTCCTTTTCAAATTTTTGATATGTTTTGTGTTGTTTCTTGAAATTCAGGATACTTGCTTCTAATTTCTGTTGTGATAAGTACGCCTTAATAACAGTAGGGTAGTCTTTTGATTTTAAACTAAAATCATTTTCAAAAAAAGAAGGGATATCTTCTAAAACTTGTTTTAATATCTCAAAAGAACGATATGAAAATGTGGTTTTTTTTCTGTCTTTAATAATGTCTCCAACAGCAGGTCCTGTTCCAAAGCCTACGCGATGAGAAATACGAGAGGAAGGATAAACGCAAGTGTCGTTTAATTGAAAAAAGCCTCCTAAAAACATCAGTTTTTGCAAGAAATAAAAATCCTCTCCGGCTTTATGAAAGGTCATTCCGTTTACTTGAGCATACGCCTCTGCTCGTACAGCAAAAGAGGAGCCTATAGTATGAAAAGCAAAGGGAGTGCCTATGTATTTTAATCGGTTGATATAGTACCTTAAATGTAGTTCGTATAAAGCAATGGCTTCATATTGCTGTTGGCTGTACTTATCACCTTGTGTAGAATGTTCAAAACGAATAGAACACGCCTTTTTCTGTGGATTTCTAAAGGCGTTTTCCAGAGCTGTAAAATAATTTGTATCCACCCGACTGTCAGCGTCAAAACCACATATTAGTCCATTAGGATGAGCAACAGACATCAATCGAGCAAAAGCTATATCCATAATCTGTTTACGAGCTAAGCCTACTCCGGCGTATTTTTCCTTTTGATTATCAAATAAAATAGGGTGAATAGATAGATGTTTGTTTTTTAAATTGATAGCATATCGTTCGATGATTTCAAATAAAACAGTATTAAAACGTTTTTCTGTATCAGAAGCGGTTTCAGGATAGTTAATGTTAATTAATACTTCTACAGCACATCGGGGGAAATGGCAACGAGATAAAGATATTAAACTGCTTAATAATTCAGCTTCATTGTAGGCAGGAATACAAACTATTAAGCCCAAATCATCTGAGGGCTTGGGAAGTTGATGAGCTTTAGATTTATACCAATCTGAAGTTTGTATTTGTTTTAAATATTTATCTTGTGCTTTCAAGTTTAGGTTTGTTTAGTGTTGAACTTTTTTTCTGTTTTTAATTCAAAAAAATTAGACCTCAAAAGATGAAGAAACTTTTGAGGTCTATGGTTTAATTTTCTTAATAGTTTTATCCTAAGTTCAATTTGACATCAACTTAAAACAAAAACTACTTATTATCTTTATTTTGTTTGTAATTGTTGTTCAATTGTTTAATAACTTCATCGGTTATATCTTTTAAAATACCGTGTTCTAATATAGCACCGGAATTTAGAATAAAATCATATTGAGCCTTTTGGTTGTAGTTTTTTAGAAAGCCCATAATGGTGTCAGTGGCTTGGTCGTTAAGCTGTTTCATATCATTTTGAAGTTGTAAACTTAACTCTTGTTCTAAAATAGCTAAGTTTTCTTGCTCTTTTCTTAACTCCATTTCTTGTTGCTCTTGACTTTGTTGAGATAAAAACGAACCCATTTGAGCTTTCTTAACATATAGCTCATATTTCTCTTGAAATTTTTTGGCTTTTTGTTCTAGCTCATTTTCAGCACGTTTTTGTTTCTTCTCTAATTTTTGGGCTATTTCATTATAAAAAACATATTCCAAAAGAATACGTTGAACGTCGATATAAGCGTATTTTCCACTAACTGTTTTAGGTGTTTCCGCTATAGTAATATTTTCTGAAACATTAGTGTTTTCTTGTTCTGTATTGCAGGCGTTTTTTTCTGAGAAAAATAAAAAAGCTAAAATAATTGATATGGTTAGTGAAATACTCGATAGTGCAATTAATAATTTGTTCATATTTCTTTTTTTATAGATTAATTTAAATTAAGATTTGCAAAGGTAAACAATAAGCCCCATTAACAGAAATAATGACAAGAAGTTTTCTTGTGGGGAGATTTTTAACGGCTGTTTTTTTGAAATGAAGTTGTTAAAGTGGATTCAGAATACTGATAGCCGGTTAAGACTTGTTTAGCTTGGAGAATAAGGGCTTTTGTTTTGTAAAATAAGTTTTTATATGCTTGTTTATGAGTTTATTATGGTTTTTGGCGTGTCTTGTCTTGAATTAAAAACAATTCATTTGTAGGTCTATTTTGTTTTCTTTATCTTTGTGAGATTATACAATAAACAAGATTTAAAAACATAATATATTTAAAATGGATACAAAGAATTTAGGTTTTAATACCAAACTAGTACATTCAGGGGATTTTGAAGATGCTTTTGGAAGTGCTGTAACACCAATTTACCAAACATCTACTTTCGCATTTAAAAGTGCAGACCATGGAGCCAATCTTTTTGCCGGTAAGGAAAAAGGTTTTATTTACACTCGTATCGGAAACCCTACTATAGACGCTTTAGAAAATAAATTAGCTGATTTAGAAAACGGATACAGAGGTATTGCTTTAGCTTCAGGTATGGCTGCTGTTTCTACTTTATACGCCGGTTTATTAAAGAAAGGCGATCATATGGTAAGTACAGGAGCGGTGTATGGTCCTAGTAGAGCCATTATGGAAACGATGTTTGATGGATGGGGAGTAGAATCTACTTACACAGATACTTCTGTTTTGGAAAATATAGAAAAAGCTATTCAGCCTAATACTAAATTATTGTATTTAGAAACACCTGCTAATCCAACTGTTCAATTAACCGATATTGAAGAGGCTTGTAAAATAGCTCATAAGCATAATATTTTGGTTTGTGTAGATAATACATTCTGTAGTCCTGTACTTCAAAAGCCATTGGATTTAGGCGCTGATATCGTGTTACACTCTTTGACTAAATTTATTAATGGACACGCTGATATTGTAGGTGGTGCTTTAATAGCTAAAGATGAAGAGGTATATGCTAAATTAAGAAAAGCAATGGTATTCTTAGGTGGTAATATGGATCCTCATCAAGCTTATATGGTGATAAGAGGGGTTAAAACTTTAAGCTTACGAGTAGCAGAAGCTCAGCGTTCGGCTATGAAAGTAGCGGAGTATTTAGAAAAGCATCCTAAAGTAGCATGGATTAAGTATCCGGGTTTAAAATCGTTTGAGCAACACGAGTTGGCTAAAAAACAAATGAAAGGCTTTGGTACTATGATTAGCTTTGGTGTGAAAGGTGGTTTAGAAGCCGGTAAAACGGTTATGAATAACGTAAAATTAGCATTGTTGGCGGTATCATTAGGAGGGGTTGAAACACTTATTCAGCATCCTGCTTCTATGACTCACGCAGCTATGACTAAAGAAGCTCGTTTACAGGCTGATATTACCGATGAATTAATCCGCTTCTCTGTAGGTATTGAAGATGTTGATGATATCATTAATGACTTAGATTATGCTTTAAGTCAAATTTAATATATTACCTCAATCCTTAAAAAAGCTTTTAAGGTGATATAAATTTATAGACTCCAAAGGTTTTAGAAATCTTTGGAGTCTTTTTTATTGTCGTTTTGTAGTAGTATAGTAAGTATTTGATGAATGTTTATCTAGTTAAAAGTTCTAACGTTTTGGATGCTGCCTTTGTTTTAATAATCTCTCAAATGATTTAACAACATTCTCATATTAACGAATGTACTTATAAGGAGACCTAACAGGTTTCCAAAACCTCTTTAGGTCTAGGACTTTTAATATTAAACTTTACGAACTTTCATAAAATCAACGTATTAACGTATTACCGTATTCTCACATCAACATATTTTTTCATTACCATATTTAATAAATTATTGAATCAAAATGTTCTTCAATAGAGTATGAATATCTGTTGTTTTGTATGTTTCTAATGGTTTTATTGTTAATGTTTTAAAGCTTACTTATAAGGAGACCTAACAGGTTTCCAAAACCTGTTTAGGTCTATGAATAACTTTTAACATTCAACTTTATGAATTTTCAATAAATCATCGCACTAACACATTATCAAATTATCGCATTAATAAATTATTGAATCAAAATGTTCTTCAATAGAGTATGAATATGTGTCATCTTGTATGTTTTTAATGGATTTATTGTTAATGGTTTAAATCTTACTTATAAGGAGACCAACAGGTTTCCAAAACCTGTTTAGGTCTAGGAATAACTTTTAACATTCAACTTTACGAACTTTCAACACATTACCACATTATCGTATTTTCACATTATCAAATTATCGTATTATCACATTACCTAGTTGTTATAAGGAAAGGAATCCGAATGCACTTGGAATAATGCCAACTTCAAAAGTATCTATAGGCGTTATTGACGAACTGTAGCGATATATAATACCATTTTGTTGAAAATCTATAGCATCAGCCACATAAATATCAGAATTGGTAGGGGAGATGCCTAAGCCGTAGAAACCTCCAAATACTAAATTTTTATGAGGACTTTCTATAATCATTTTGGGCTGATTTTCAGTAATAGATAATCTGTAAATATCTTTATTGATAAAATATAAAGTGTCTTTTGAACTGTTGATTTGAAGTTCTGAGGGCGAGTCTTCATCTTTAAAATAAATTTGTTGCAGAATTTTTCGGCTTTGGGCATCTACTTCGGTTAAGCAAGCTTTTCCACTATAAGGGCTACCTTCATAACCTCCGTCAGACAAGACCCAAATATGATTGTTTTTGTCTATGACCATAGAGTTAGGTTGAATGCCCACTTCTAAAGAATCAATTACCTTATCTGTCTTAGAATTAATAACTAAGATTTTATTGTCATAACTCCAACAATTGGTAAAAACCCAGTCTTTATACTGAACAAACTGTTCGGTAGGGTGCTGTTGAAATTCACTCTTGGGGTTATTAACATTTATTTCGCCTATTTTACTAAAAGAAATAGGGTCGATAATTGTGATTTTTTTTGAATATAAATCACTGACATAAGCTTTATTATAATTAACAAAATGAATGTATCTTGGTGATGTTAAGCCTGTTATTTTTCCTTGTAATTGGAATGTTTTTGTGTTAATGACATAAATTTTACCACTATTGTTAATGACAATATACGCCAAGCTATCTTTTATGCTAATAGATTGAGCAACATCGCCTAAAGGAACGGCGTTGGTTTCGTAAAAGATATTATTAAGAATCTTTTTAGTGTCGGCATTATAAAAGGATAGAGAGGCGTTATCATAAGTAAAGTTTCCCTCATTGATGACAAAAACACCTAATAAATGATTAGGTATATTGACCGGTTGAGGTTTAATAACATCATCATCTTTCATACAAGAAGATAATAATAAAGTACTTAATATTATGATTATAAATGTGTTATGTCCAATTCTTTTGATGGTATTCATAGCTTTTAATTATTTTAATTTCATTTGCTCAATTTTCTTGCCAATAGTAAAGGTTTTCATTTCTTTTTCCAACTCTTTAAATTGATTTTGACTTACTTCTTTAATTATTTGTCCGTCTTTCATTAGATATATTATGTCACAAGTATCTGATAATGTAGAAAATATATGCGATGAAATGATGAGGGTTTTTCTTAATCTTTTAAGTTCTTGTATAATTTCTGTTATAAGGATATTGCTTTGTATATCAATGCCATTGAAAGGTTCGTCTAAAATAAACACATCGTTTTCTTGCAGTAAAATAGCTGTTAAAGCCAATTTTTTCTTCATTCCTGTTGAATAGGTCGAAGCATATTGATTGAGAGGTAAATCGAAAATATTTCTTTCCTCAATATCAATAAGTTCAACTTGTCTGGCATTGGTTAGAAGTTGCAAATATTCTCTACCCGTTATTTTAGAAAAGAAAAAAGGCTCTGTTGGTAAGAAACCGATGTGGTTTTTAAGTTGTTCAAAATCAGAAAAAATACTTCCTTTATAGCTTTCGAGTTCAGTTATACATTTGAAAAGAGTTGTTTTTCCGGCTCCATTTTCGCCCACAATACCATAAACTTGCCCTTTTTCAAGCTCTAAACAGATACCGTTAAGTACCTTTTTTGAACCATAATATTTTTCTAACTGCTTAATTTTAATCATTTAAAATAGGTTTTAAGGATTTAATGGATTGGCTATAAAATAAAGGAATGCTTACTATTAAAAACGGAGGAAAGATAACCGAAATAATAATAAAAAGACCTTGAAGTATATTCATTTCGTGAGGGTAAGCAGAATATTTGGCTAAAATAATATTGGCTAAATAAATGTAAGATAATAGAAATACAGCTATTAAAATTAAAATATGTTCAAAAAAGAACAGACCTAAAGCAATGATAATCGGTAATATTAATAGGGTAGAGTATAAGCAAGCGGTTTTTATCTTTCGCATTAAAAAGGCTTTGGAAGATAAACTGAAGTTCCAAATAAAATAATCGTTTTCCAGTTTGGTGTAGTAAAACCAAGAAATAAAGCAAATTAATGCCAATGCGAATATACCTAAATTAAAATTATTTACCCATATCGCTATGGCGGTTAATCCATAAGCAATAGGAAATAAATAAAATGTATTTCTGAATCCTACGGCAAATTCAAAAGGGCGTTTTCCGAATGGCGTGGGTATGGTAAAGTGGATAGGTGATTTGAAATTGAATAATGCTAATAAGCTACTTGTTATAAGTAAGATAACAGTTGATAAATAGAATTGTTCATACATCAAAAAAGCACCAAAAGGCAAGCTGATAAAGTTGTTTTCTAAGATTCTTAATTTTAAATAATCCTGCTTTTTAAAAATAGATTGAAGAAATTCGTTGCGTTGAGGTTCGTTTAATGGCGAGGATAGAGCTAAAGCTATGCCTATGTAAATATATTCAGCAAAATCTGTTTTGGAAAAAAGGGAGAAAGATAAAAATATAAAAGTAGCTCCTAAAAGTAAATAGGCAACCCAAGGCGCAAAACCTAAGGCGACTAATTTACGATTAATCATTCTGTATTGAAGTGAAAAATAGGCTTTCATTTTTTCTCCATAATTTGAACGATTTTTTAGAGTTATTTATAATTCTGATTGAAGAATAAAGTATATCGTTCTACATTTTTATCTTTAAGCAATACCTCTAAATTGGCATTAGAGATAATCATTTGCTTCATCTTTAAAGATTTAAACTCGCTGTAAACCTCTTTGTTTCTCTTAATTAGCTTTAGATATTTGCCTGCTTCTTTGGCATCATTAAGAGGTTTTACAATGATTAACATCGTATTAGAATTTAATTTTCTATCAGATATTTTGAAGTCGAACATCAAGAAATTATCCAAGTTGTATTTTATAATGTTGAATTTTAATCTGTTAAGGTCTGTTATAGTTCCCTTGGCAACCATTAAATAATCGTGTTCCGACTGAGGTTCGTAAACATATAAATTTTTAATAGGAACTTCTGTCTCTGCTTCTTTATTATTAATATCCGTAGAAGCATTAGCACCGGCATTACTATTGGCTTTATCCTGATTCTGTTTATAAGCAATATAAGTTTCTCCGGAACTTGGCGTAAAGTTCTTATAGCCTTGAGATTCTATTCTTTCTAAAATAAAATCAGCCATTTCCTTTTCTTTGCTGCTGGCAAAATTCTTTTGAATAAAAGCTAAATCTTTTTTCATTTCATCGACTTGACCCAAAGCACCAATGGCTTGAGCTTTCAATAATCGGAACTTTGGAGCTAAAGGTTCTGTCTTTTTCTCGTCCTCTATTTCTATACAATACCTAATGGTTTGATTGTAATGTTTATTTCTAAAAGAATTAAGAGCTTGCGTATATTTATTTGCCCATTTATTTTTTTGTGCTTCTTGTTTTGCAAAGAAATTGGGGTCGTTAATCATCTGAGCAAAAACACTTTTAGGATATTCTGTTAGAATTAAATCTTTGTATTTGTTCTTATTGTTTTCGTCTTTTTTAAGCTTGTAGATTTGGTACAATTGATTGTAAATATCAGGCTTCAATTCTGTTTGAGGGTAACGCTTTAAAAGAGCTAAATAAGTTTCTATTGCTTTATTATAATTAACAAATTTACTTCTGTAAGTCTCGGCCAATTGATACATTGTCTTTTCAATAATATCGTTGGTAGCCACCTTGGCGGAATCTGTCAGTGGAATTTGCTCTAAGTAGTAAGCCTTACTTTTCTTATTCGTGTTTTTGTTAGAAGTAGAATTAGCACCTCCATTTTCAGCCATTTCATCATTTTCGGTGGCTTCTACCATAGATTTGTTTTTCCTTCTCCAGTTATCTTCTAGTTTTCTTTCTCCCCATTTTCTGGCAAAGTCAGACTGTCCCATAGCGATAGATGCCGGATTGTAGAAATACCATTTTCCACCACCATTATTGTTTCTTGAAAAGCGATTGTTCTCATTATATTGAGCCATATCCATTTGATGTTGGCGTTTCTCTTCCGCCGCTTTTTGCTCCTCTTCCAGAATCTTTTCTATAATTTCAGAAATAATCTTATCTCTTTCTTTAGCCGGCATTTGGGCTAAGTTTAACAAACTGTCTTGTAGCTGTATGGTATTGATATGTCCAACTAAAATATTTAAGTTTTTAGACATATCTTTAATTTTTTTGTAGTCTTTGTTAGACTCACTGATATTCATAAAGGTAGTGTCGTAATAGGCTTTGGCGTTGATATAATCCGGTTGCTCGAAATAAAGTTTAGCCAAGGCATAACACGACAGTGCTTTTTGGTGGCTGTTAGAAACAGAAGATTCCACCGATAATCTATAATGCTTAATGGCTTCTTCTTCGTTGTTTTCTTCCATATTAATATTCGCCAAAGCATAATAGATTTGGTCTTTGTATTCTTTGTTTTTCTCATCCTTGGTCATTTTAAGAAGTTCTTTTTTCAACTCCTTACTGTTGCCTGTACTTTGGTCAAAAAGGATAGCCCTGTTGATTTTAGCAGAAAATTCCATATCGTAGGGTGGACGCATTTTAATGACTTTTTTATACAATTCCGAAGCTTTTTTATTATTGCCTTGGTGTTGATAAATTTGAGCCATAATAAACCAGTAACGTCTGGCATAGAACTTTCTAGGCTTTTCTTCTAGTGTTTTTTGTAACCAATTAAGAGCCTCGTTGTATTTTTTTTGTTTTAGATATAAATCGGCATAACTGGCAAATAATTCTTTGTTTAATTTGTCAGGGAAGTCTTTTTCTGCTTCGGCTCTTTGTAAATAATCTAAGGCAGATGTGTATTGATGTTTCTGTATATAGCAACGACCCAACCAAATAAGGGCTTCGTATCGTGTTTCAGCTTCTGGGTATTCTGTTACTAACCAAGAAAAATTATCAATGGCAGACATATAATTTTTTTCTATAAAATAGGCTTTTCCCATTAATAAATAAGAATTATCTACCCAATTGTTGTATTCTTTCTTTTCGTAGAAAGCTTTTTCTTTAGCCGTTTTATGTCCTTTTTTTCGTTTAGGTTTGGCTGTTATAGAGTGTAATTTGATAACCTTAGTAGCTTTTTCTTCGGCTCTTTTCATCTGGGCGCTTACAGAAGACGTGCCTAAATCATCATAAATAAATACATTTAAAATATCAGAATAGTTGTCGTTTAGATTCTTTTTAATGCTTTTCATTCCTTCCTTATAACTCTCTTTTCCATTGAAATAAGCATTGTAATGAGAAGTTAGGTTATGGTAAGTTCTAGTTAAAGCTGTATTCTTTTTAGTAGAACAAGAGTTCAGTATGACAACTGTGATAAAAAGTATATATAGGGA
>PDWI01003917.1_pt1 | contig 20497 bp, 19 predicted proteins | sample 1430891 | NCBI WGS metagenome assembly PDWI01 (sample SAMN01162508, study PRJNA174530) | Oral metagenome, whole genome shotgun sequencing project. | biome: Marine environment; feature: Marine mammal; material: Swab sample of the gingival sulcus; isolation source: swab sample of gingival sulcus... | reverse complement strand
GCCTCTGCGCGCCTGCTACGCACGGCGGCAACAAGCTCCACAACCCGCTTGAGGGGTTGAATTGTACCGATTTCGTTATTGGCGTACATTACGCTAACCAGCACCGTATCGTCGGTAATCAGCCGCCCTAGGCGATCAACATCTATCCGTCCATCGGGCGAGACCGGCGCTAGATTATGGCGATACCGCTTGGCAGGCATTAGCACCGAGTCGTGCTCTACGGCGCTGACCACGCAGTGCTTACCCGCAAACTGTTGCATGACACCGTGAATAGCCAGATTATTGGCTTCGGTGCCGCCGGCCGTAAAGACGATGGCGAGCGAGCGAACGCCAAGCTGCGCGGCCACACTATCCCGCGCCCTGTCGACCGCCGCCCCAACCTTTTGGCCGGCTGCGTATCCGGCTGACGGGTTATAAAACTGACCGCCCAGATAGGGCTGCATTGCAGCTAAAACCTCTGGATCCAGAGGTGTCGCAGCTGCGTGGTCCAGATAAATCGTACGCGTGGCGTCAGCATTCATATTTGTAGTTTATACGGTATTTTGGCCAAGGCCAATGCAAGGAGTCGCAAGCTGTCTATACAGCAAACGAATATAGCTCGTGCTCGACGCGCTGCTGGTAGGTCTGTGCAGCGCTGATTAGGTGGTGCAGCTCTTGCTCGGACAGTGCGTAGTACTGGCCATCCTGCACCTTGAAGACGCCCGTGGGACGTACGTCATAGCGCGTCGTCTTGGCCTGATGCTGGCCAAACTGGTCAATCCATTCCTCGTGCCACACCCATGTAGTGGGGTCTAGACAGAAAAACTCCCGGCGGCCGCCCGGCTCTACTGGGCCAAAGATGGTACCGCCTATTTTTGCCTCGTGCCGCAGCAATTTACTGTACAGCTCGGCCTGCTTTTGTACCATTCGCTGCTGTGTGATTTCTGCCAATAGTTTCTTGAGCATGTTAGTGTCCTATGCGGCTAGCCCGTAGCCATTAGGGTCAGCGTCATAGCTATCAAGTATCTGGTTCTGCATAGCGCTAGCTGGGGTAGCATAGACAGCAGCAGCCTCACTGGCGCGGCTTTCCGCTGCCCGCGCACGCATAGCCTGGAGCTCATTCACCTCTGTGCGATGCAAATCGGTAACGGTTGGTTGCGGCTGCGTTACAGCCTCATAAGCAGGAAGATACTGCTCTGGCATGTGCTGCACCAGACGATCAACAGCCCACCTAACTTCCTGTAGGCGGTTGTAGGCGACTGTTTCTGCGCCTCTTTCACCACCTGTTCGTAAAGCTTCGTAACCTTGGTTCATCTATATACCTATATTATACACATCCGAATAATGTCCGCGCATTTGCGGTTGTGGCTTGGCTGAACTCTTCAACTGGCTCCCCTCGGAGCCCACTCAAGAACTGGGCCGTTACCGCAACATGCTGAGGCTCGCACATTTTACCACGGAGAGGCGCAGGCGTCAAGAAAGGGGCATCCGTTTCCACCATAAGCCCATCGAGCGGAACCGCACGAGCCGCCGCTAGCTGATCGGTATCTTTCGTGAACGTCATAATGCCGTTCAGACCGACATACAGACCGCGGCTCAGCACCTTGTCCAGCACTGCCGTGTTAGCAGTGAAACTATGCACCACGCCGCGCAACCCGCGAAAATTATCGATTATCGGCCATAGATCGTCAAAGGCCTCGCGCACATGGAACACAACCGGCAGGCCATGATGCACCGCCAAATCCAGTTGAAACTCCAGTACCGATCGCTGCTGATCGCGCGGCGAGTTGTCGTAGTAATAGTCCAGGCCGCACTCACCAACCGCCACCACTCGCTGAGCCGTGGCCAGCGCCGCAAAGCGCTGCAGCAACTCGGCCTGTCCAGCGTAATGGCGCGCCTCGTGCGGATGCAACCCAATACTAGACCACACGTCGTCGTAACGTTGCGCAAATGCCACGGCGAATTCGCTATCCACCAACGTCGTGCCGACGGTAATCATGCCTTCTATGCCAGCATCGCGGGCGCGTTGCAAGACAGGCTGGGCATCAACGATACCGCCCTTGCGCCAACGGTTTCGACTATCGGTTTCGGCCGCATAGCCAGCGTCGGCCTCGTGAACATGACAGTGCGAATCAAACAACATGCGGTTTCTCGCCCCTAGGCGGCAGGCACTTCGCGCCGCGGAAACAGCGTTGCCTGCAGCGGTTTAACCAACCCATCAGCAAAAATAAAACGGATCTTTTGTGCGGTGTCTGGCATAAAGGGTTCCAGCAAATCGGCAATCTCTAGCAAACAGCATACCTGATAAGCCAACACCTCGCGCAGATGCTCGGTATCGCCTTGTTTTTTGATAGCCCACGGTTTTTCCTCGTCTATGTACTGATTAAGGCCGCGAACTTGCTCCCACACATGATCTAGCGCACGATCAAATCGGCAGTCTTCGAGCGCTTGGCGGTACTGTGCGATGTCATGCTCCGCAGGCGGAATGTCGCCAATTAGCCCATTCTGGTACTGCAAAATCATAGCGACCGTACGTTGCACGGAATTGCCGAGATCGTTAGCCAGCTCGTTATTGTAGACCTCTACCATGCGGCTATGGCTAAAATCGCCGTCCTCGTATGATGGCACGTAGCGTAGTAAGTAGTAGCGTACCGCATCTAGGCCGTATTCTTCCACCAACTCCGCCGGAGAGATTACGTTGCCCAACGACTTGCTCATCTTTTGGCCGTCTACCGATATAAAACCGTGCACATACAACGTCTTAGGCAGCGGCAGGTCAAGCGCCAACAGCATCCCGGGCCAGATAGCGGCATGGAAACGAATGATGTCCTTGCCGATCACCTGTACATTTGCCGGCCAAAACTTTTTGAAATCCTCGTGCTCTGGGTAGCCGAGGACAGTAAGATAGTTCATCAGCGCCTCAAACCATACATACATCACCTGCGAGTCATCGCCCGGCACTGGTATGCCCCAGCCGATCTTTTCCTTGGGCCGAGAAATACTAATATCTTCTAGGCCGTCTTTGATAACCTGCAAAATCTCGTGCTTGCGCGTCGCCGGCACCACCCTAAAGGAGCCGTCGCTAATCGCCTGCTTGATCCTGGATTCATAGGCGCTGAGCCTGAAGAAATAGTTTTCCTCCTGAATCTGCTCATAAGGTCTAAGGTGATTTGGACACTGACCGCCGCTTTCTTTGGCGATAGCCTCGGTCACAAACGCTTCGCAACCGGTGCAATACCAGCCGGAATACTCGCCCTTGTAGATGTCCTTTTGGAGGTTTTTCCAGATAATCTGAGCACGCTGCTCGTGTCCGCTATCCGTAGTACGAATAAAGCGATCGTTGCTAATTTTCAACAGCTTGGTAACGTCGCGAAAGCGCTGGCTTATTTGGTCGGCATAGACCTGGGGCGCCACACCCGCTTCTGCTGCCTTGAGCTCTATTTTGCCGCCATGCTCATCTGCACCCGTAGAGTACAGCACCTGCGCACCCTGCTGACGAGCAGCGCGCGCCAGAACATCGGCCTGCAACAGCTCCATGGCAAAGCCGACATGCGGATCAGCGTTTACATAGGGAATTGATGTGGTGACGTAGTAATTCATGGTTGCCTCGTTAGGTTATAAATACAATTATTCATGCGCGTAGAAGAAAATGTCGTAGCCCCTAGGGCATCATGCGCCAGCAGCAATGCGACACCGCGAAAGACCCAGCCATATATTCCGTCTGGTAGCCGAGCTTAGAAGTAATCATCATAACGGTATTATGCCACACTGCGGCGTGCTAAAGAAATCGGCGGCCGCAGAGAGAAAGTACATCACGCGCTAGACAGATGCCATAGACCGCAGTGGCGGCACTGATAGGTCTTGAGCTCGCCGCCATGTTGCCACTCGGCGGCCGCGGCCGCACCCTCGGCCTCCTGCTGGGTGTCAAAAGACATTTTATCTGCGCAGGGTAGCGGTTGTTCCGACTGTTGGCTAGTGTCGTTCATCGAACAATTCCTGGCAGAAACGCTCGAACACCGCATTGGTCCAGCCAAAACCAGTCTGAGACGGGTAAACCCCCTTCATAGGCGGCTTCTGCGGGTTAACGACATTGTATTTCTCTAGGAAAATGCCGTGCGCGTTGTACCAATCTAGGTTGGTCTTGACCCACTTGCGCATCAAACGTTCGGCATCCTTTCGGTAGCCGTAGCGCAACAATCCCTGCACCACAATAAACTGCAGGGGCGCCCAACCATTGGGATACGCCCATTGGGTTGGCATTTTACCCGGCACGAGCTGCTGCAAATGCTGTGAGTCGGTAGTCGCCAGACCACCGCGCTCTTCGAATCGGCGTAGTGATTTGACCAAATCATTCGCCCGCTGACCGTCAACCATGCCCGCCCACAGCGGGTAAAAACTAGCGAGCGACGCAACGTTGCCCCGCCGTTCCTTGGCGAAGTTATAGTCATAGTACAAGTTGCGCAGGTTGCTCCACATCAGCCGATCCATAGTTTCCTTGCGGTGCGCCGCTGCAACATCCCACTTGGCTGCCTCGCGCTTGTCGCCAACCAGCCGGGCGGCCAACGCAAAATCCGTCTCGTACTTATACAGCAATGCATTGAGATCAACCGGCAGGTAGTCTAGCGCCTTGCGGTTAAAGCGCGGCGTCATGTCCCAGCCGCTCTCGGCCTCTGCGATATCGTGCAAATAGTTAAAGTCGTAGTAACGGCTAAGCCCCTGATATATCTGGCGCGCATTAGGCTTGCGGGTGCCCATCCAGACAATACTGTATTCCTGTTTGGCTACGTCCATCATGGACTTTAGCCACTTCTCGCCGGGGTTGTAGGCATTGTAAACGTCAAAGATAAAACTAGTTAGCAGTGGCGGCTGCGTGCGTGCCGACATGTATAGCCGCGAGGCATTAGGAATGACCTTGAACCGTTTGAACAGGTACACCAGATCGTCCAAGATGCCCATGACCAACGTCTTGTGCTCTTCGTCCAGCATGCCCTGCACCATGAAATAGCTATCCCAGTAGTACAGCTCGTCATAGTCGAACTCGTGGCCCTCGGCATACGACGGCACTAGATAGGGCTTCGGCAAGCCAACCAGGCTGTCTTCGTCATTGGGATGATAGCGCTGGAGCTTGTCCCAGTACTGGTTGACGTAGTCGCGCGCGTCGCGAACGTCTTCTGCAGTCAATTGCTCGCTACGCCGAACGAGCGAACGAGTCAGCAGAGAGGCTTTGGCCAACTTCGATGCTTTGTTGATAACTTTTTGCTTCATATTCCTCACTATACCACGAATTACGCGCGTAACCGTACACGCTTACAGCGCTTTACGTTCTTTGGGTCGCGACTATTAGAAAATGACGCGTATCTGGGATAGCACGTCATTTTCGGGGTATTATAGCGCACCGAGCTTACAGGAGTGCGTCTATGTCTTCGTCAAATTGCGAGCTATCCAGCTCGGCTTCAGCTTTGTCGAGGTCTTGTTGCAGCTTGTCGGTAGACTGCTGAAGGTCTGCTTTCGTGATAGGCTGCTGCTCCTGCGATGTTTCGGTCGTTGAGCCATCCGTTTGGTTTTGCCCCTGATAAACCCGGTACCAAGAAAAGCCAACCGCCCCTACCAGCACAACAACGAGCGCAACAATGACATGACTCATACCTTTTTGGTCTAATTTGATGCTATTCATTGACTGGAACCTCCACCTGCTGAGCGGCAACAACACTCATGACCAGGTCCATAACCGCCACCCTATAGACTCGCAATGCTTCTAGCGACTGCTGCATGCCCGCCTGAAAACCAGCTACGTCAGACACCACCGACTCGCTATCGCAATTAACACTCAGTTGCATATTCTGCAGCAAGGTAACCGCTGCGGCCGCATCAGTTTGGGCGTTCGTTACTTCATTCAGCAAAAAATCCCAGTTATCAATCACAACGCCGCTCTCTGACTTGTAGTCCTGCACTTTTTCTAACATTGCGTCAACTCGAACCAAATAATCCTGAACGGTCTGAGCAACCCTAGACAACCTTTCGTCCAGGTTTTGTTTCCGAGCTACACATTGCTGCTTGCGCTCCTCCGCGGTTGATGTCCGGCCCTTAGCCTGCCGCGCTCTGTCTAGGATTTCAGCGCGCCGCTGCTCTAACATAGCCTTGCGCTCTTCCTTGGCGTCATCTAGCCGTAGCCTGACACTTCGCACGTGCTCCTTGGCGGCCTCCGCCCGCTCATTTGCCCGATCGCGCATTTCGCGCTGGGCATCCTGCTGCATCTGCTGCCGCTTACGGATAGCGTCCTCATCTAGTGTCCGCGGCGGCACGTCTGGAGTGTGCGCCTCGTTACCGTTCGCGATCGCCAAAACAGACGGAGCAAAGCCAAGCGAACCAGCCACCACCACAGCGGCCATACTTAACGCCAGTATCCTTTTCCTCATACCCGCTCTCCCTTCGTTATCGAACAACATGCTACGTTGCCATGATAACCTTTAGTATAACCATATTGGGGATACAGGCAAGCAGCCCAGAGCACTCAACGAGCCGTACGCCCTTTAGCGTAACAAAAGCGCCAATACAAAAGCCCCACGCAATCGTGAGGCACTTATATTGGTGGAGCTGGCGGAGTACTGCCCTCCGCGTCCGCTAGTTTATCTTGGCCAGGCTTCTACAGGTTTAGTCGATTTGAGCGTCTTATGCGTATGCGTCAAAACCGACAAAAGGCATACGCACCAGTCCGAAAGGTCTTACTGTACAACTACGGACAGGGTCGTCCAGGCATCCAGATGATATAGCGTGCACACGTATTATCTGAAGTCACACGAGACACGGCCAAAGTTATAACTTAGGCTGCGAGCGCAAAGTCTGACTGACGAACGCCAAAAGCTTGGCGGGCCATGTCAGCTACGCTACTAGGAATAGTTTTTGCATCTATTCTGTTTACCCTATAACGCTGAGAAAGCGACCTGCTTGTCTAACCGATAAAGTCCAACGTCGAGCTTAAAGTCAGCCCCATCAACAGTATTTTAGCATAAAACAACATGTACCGCCATCAGCCTAACTGAGCGCATGCCGAGCAGGAACACCGAAAGACGCACGCCCCACCAGCCCCTATTTACGGGCGCGAACGATACCCGACTTCACCCGTTTTACTCGAAAATACCACCTGGACACCCTGCTGAGCACACTCATCGCCTAGTTCCAGTACTAATCGCCTCGTCGCTTCTGCAGCGGCTACTACGTCAATTAGTTCTTGCTCGCTAGGGGGTTGCTCTTCGGTTTTTCGCTCGAGTACAGCGTCTAGGAATTCTGTGTCTGGGCTGTATTCTGAACTACCGCGATACGTACGCATCCCGAATACGGGTATGTCTTTGATAGCCACGTCGTGGCGGCTAGCGCTACCCTCGGCAACCAACGTTGTGGTACTCACCAAACGGAGACTCATAGCAGAAACCATCTCGCCATCAGACAGCCTCTTGCCCAAGAGATTTGGCAAAATATTGAATCCTGGCCTGTCATCAGGCTTGTGGTCGGTGGCAAAGGCACCGTCCGTTGTAGCACTCATTACAACACCAGCCAGTACGTCATTATCCATAACGCCGTGCCTAAACCGATCTATCGCTTGACCTAGCACTGTTGCTTGGTCGCTCTCTCCGGGAAATCTTTCCATGGCGAATATATTATAATAGAAAGTGGCACTTTGTCAAGCGATAACACCGGCAGTTTTCCCATTGGAGCAAGTACTCTAGTCTAGCTGGTTATGGTAGAGTCACTATTTCCTCAATTTATTTTGCAATAAAAAAGGACAACCACTGCTGGCCGTCTAGACCGACAACAGGGTTTTATCCCGGCTGCTCTATAGCAAATGACTGCCCGTTTATCGGGATAAATAAAAACATGCTGTGAATCTACACGATGAAACTATAGCATGGAGAAAGAAAAATATGCGGAATTGGAAAACGCCCCGTAGGGCGTTTTATGTTGCGTACAGATCGGCGACGACACACGCCGCTTACTTGCAATAAGCTCACTATACGGCTTACACGAGCTTATTGTATCAAATATCGTTTTTATTTTCAATGCCACTATTTGTTGAATTTTGCAAATGGAAATTCAACGATGGTCTCTATTCTCGGACGCGCAATATTCAATAGATTATGTCTGTTGTCTCTGTATGCTCTGTAGCTGACGTTTGCCAACAGGTCAGCAGCCTGTAGACAGTATACCGATCTTGAATCTGCCTGCTTCAGCTCGAGTGTGTGTTTATACCCCCATTCGATGTTTGCCTTAATGCGCAAGTAGTCCAGTAACGAATCTCTGGATGTTACTTTTGTACTGCGGCCATCAAATGTAAAGCATGTATCGTCATCATACTTACGAATGATGCGTTTAACTAAGATCCCGGAAAGATAATTGTATCCAATATTACGATTCTGGTCAGATAATTCAAAGGTGAGATGTTTTTTATCTGCTACCAGCAAAAATATTCCATGATCGGCGCGATTTGACAGTTTATTCATCAGATCCTGCCTTTGAGTAAAAGAAAGCAGAGTGGAGTGTATCTCGTCTAGAGGCGGCGCTCCTTCATCGGCAAACTCAAGGCATGCTTTTTTCATTATGCGCTTAATTCTCTGAAACGCCTTTTTGTCATCAGTTACAATAGCAGCAATGACAAAATACTTGCCGTTCTTTCCAAGATTACCTGACTCGTCTACATAAATGTATCTCATAACCCTTTAAGTATAACAGGTGTGGCTCACTGGCGCGGTACTTGCTTCAATGGCATAAGTGTCATAACGCCCCTCCGGGTTTCGTGCTAACCAAACCTGATATGGTCAGCCATCAGCTGCTCCGGGCACAAACGAGTATGCACAACGTTCAAAATATCATCTAAATGGTTTAGCTGGCGACCGCTCAGAGGGCTCAGTGCATCGGCATATATGCCGGCAATCACCCTATCGGCTTCATCTATATAGCGCAAACCCCGCGGCGTTAACGCAGTGAGATGCTGGCGGCGGTTAGCTTGGCTCACCCGGCTCGTTACCAGCCCATCTGCCACCAACAGTTTAACTTGGCGGCTAATGCTAGCCTCTGTTTGGCGCAGCGCTTCCGCAACCTGCTTCTGTAGAGTGCCCGGGCTAGCGCGCAAGACCAACATAACCCGATACTGGGCCATACCGATACCCATCCGCTCCTGTAGCACCTGATCGGCGTGCCTGTCCACGATGGCGGCGACATGTTGCAGCAAGTAACCCGTTGTATTGGCCTGCATAACACTGGTATTTTAGCACGCACGCGCAAACCCCAGCCGTCTAACAGGGCTAGCCCGTACGCTACGCTCGCTTTAGCCTTTTAACAAAACACCTCAAAAAACTACCGCGGATAAACGACCCTACACAAGGCGCCCCAGTCATCGAGCGACAATTGCTGGGGGCGCACCCGAGGGTCGAGCCCTGCAGCCGCTAACCACGTAGTAACCTGTGGCTTGGACGCCTGCAGACCGCCAGATAACGAGTTCAACAATGTCTTGCGGCGATTACTGAACCCCGCCTTAACGAGCCTGAAATAGCTACGCGCATCAATATCGGGGAGTAGCGGACGGGCTCGGCGTTCGAGTACTAGGATTTGCGAATCAACCTTAGGCGGCGGGCTAAATAATGCCGCCGGCACTATCGGCCCCAGGCTAACTTGCCAATAAAACTGCGCTGAAACACTTAAAAGAGACATGTCGCCCGGCTTGGCCGCTACACGCTCGGCAACTTCTTTTTGGATCAACAATACCGCCGTAGCAGGCGGGTTGGCAGACTCAGATATTAGCCGGATGAGATTTGACGTTAAATAGTAGGGGATGTTGGCCACCATCTTGTAGCGCGGCGGCAGCTGCGTTAGATCAGTTTGCAAAATACTCTCCTGCCTAACAGAAAAATCTTGGCCAGCAAACTTAGCCAGCAGGCCGGCAACCAGCGACTGATCCAGCTCTACGGCAGTAACAGACGCACCGCGTTGCAACAAACGCTCGCTAAGCGTGCCAGTACCTGGACCAACCTCCAATACACTGTCGCCCTGCCCGACATCAGCCAACACGCACATCGCATCTAGACTAGCCGCGTCGTGCAACCAGTGTTGACCAAGCGCCTTCTTGGCCTGCGGGTCAGCACTCATGCATAGGACTCCGGCAACCAGCCTCGCTCTACGCTTGCTCGATAGCTCCAGCCAGGCATGTCGCTCTCTGTTTTGTAGCTCCAGAAAAACCATCCGTCAGCATTGTTGAAGGCCTTCAGCTGCGCTCTGGCATAGTCGATATGCCCCTGGTGAACCGCAGATTCATCCATACCCTCAAAACACTGATTATCCAAGCCCAGGCTCCACTCGCCTACATATGCTGGCACACGGCGAGCGATTTTCTGCAACAAATGCGCCCATGTGTGCTCCGCCTTATGAATATGCTGCGGCAACGTTAGCCGCGTATCGCTACCGAATGCCTGATACAGGTGAAGATCTACGGCCATGCCCTCCATTCGCCCCAAGCGCAAACGTGTCGGCCGAAAAGCATCGTGCGCAATAACATCGACGTCCTTGGATACGCGTGAACGCACCGTATCGAACGCTCGCCCGTAAAATCCCTGCAAGACGCCGAGCGGCAAGTCGTGGTGCGGCTCGTTCAAAATCTCAAGCCCCATTAGCGCCGGATGCTTGCCAAAATCCTTGGCCAGTTTGTGCAGCACGGTCATGGTCTCCGCGCGGCGCGACGGCGTGTTCCATAACACGTCTCCAATGCGGCCGCTGTGGTCTTGGCCATTTTGCGATCCGGGAGCAGTATGCAAATCCAACAAAACTCGCAGTCCTCGCCGATGTGCCGCGTCCATTAGCCAGTGCACGCTGTCGATGCATGGCACATACGGCTCGTACCCGCCATACACCCAGTGGGGTACCGGCAAGCGCACCGCATTTAGTCCGTGTGCAGCAATCCAGTCCAGATCATCAGCGGTAATATACGTATCGCGGTGCGCGCGCAAACGCTTAGCCGCCTCGCCGCCCAATTCGGTCACATAGCCGTACTCGTCCTCGGCCTTTAGCCCGGCAAACAACGACGGCGTCATCCAACGCTCCAAAATCAGCCAACCGCCCAGATTAACCCCGCGGTATTTTGTGCCCTCGAATGCTTGTTGCCGCGGCACTGGCCACGGCGCCATTGCCTGCGCCGCCGCGCCGCTAAGTAGCTCCAGTAGGTCGCCTACCACCAATGGTTCCTTATCCAAAAGTCATATGCCGCGCCCCAGCTGCCGTAGCGCCCTACTGCGTAGCCGCTGCACCAGCGCAGCTGCGTGACCGGATTGGTTTGCCAATCGCCACCCGCACTGGCCATCTTACCGCCAGGCAACGCCTGACAAAGCCCGTACGCACCGCTGCTGCGGTTGGTCGCGCCCGCATTCCAGCCAGACTCGCGGCTGACAATATAGTTCACGTACGCCTGGTCTCCTGCTGCGATACCAGCAGCCGACATAACCGCTTCTTTATCCGCAGGTATATTAACGACTTTGCCGCGCGCCACAATCTTGGTAACTGGCTCCGACGCCACGACCGACTGGATCACCTTGCGGCTGGATTCAACGTTGTTAGTCAGCTGTATCTCGTAGGTCACAAACTTTTTGCCAGACACGCCCTGCTGGCGTACTACTGTGGTGCCAAACGACAGCGTTGAGTCTTCTATGGTCTCCACCTCAAACGGGATTTCTTCTTCTACTGTCTCCACCTTGGTGCCGTTGCGGGTCACAAAAACTTGCGTCTGGGGCGTCAGCTGCGTCTCCGGAGCCGGTGTTACAACATCACCCTCGGCCAGTTGCACCTGTTTTTCGGCTAGTAGATCTCCGACAGTTTCAGCATGAGTCCGCAGGTCTATGAGCGTACCATAAAGATTCAGCTTGGCCGGCGTAGCTCTATCGATAACAATCGTTTCGCCAATAGCACCATCCTTTAATGTGCTAAAGGGCATTTCTGTCCGCAAATTGTCCTCTGGATACACCGTTACCCCTGCCTGATTGGCTACGCTCCGCGGGGTGGTTGCAGCACTAAAAACGAACTTTTTGTCGCCCTCGTCATTTATCATCATTGGCCGAGCACGGTAGACATTAACTCGAAAATTATCCTCGGTAATCGGCGTATCGGCTGACGGCTCTACGACATCGCCCTCTTCTAACCGCACGTCAATCGACTCCAGAAAATCCGCAACCGTGTCAGTGCGCGTCGGGATAGTCTCGCGTTGCTCGTCGTGGGACAACATCACAATCCGGCTATCACTAGAAAGCACCGCTTGGCCGTTAAACAACACGAAGCTACTCAGTGCAGCAAAAAACAACACCAGAAACGTAGTCACTGGTATGAAAAATGGGTGCTGGTGCCAGTTCAGGTCAGCCAAACGCTGTCCGTAAAAACGCGCCAGATTATAGATCCTAGAATCTTTCATAGTGTGTTGGTACCACGAGACACCAAACGAGCCGCCGGTAGCGTGTACACGCCTGGAGACTGCCTCAAGTACGCGTACTAGTGTAACAAAGCCCGATGTTGCTGTACAAGATACCGGGTAGCGGTATCAACCTGTTGACTGTGCAACAAGTCGTCAACATGCAACCACTGCGCATGCAGCACTTCTGGGGGCTGCGGCCGTACCTGCGGGTATTCTGACAAGTACACAAGATAGAGGTCATACGTATATCGAAAAGCGCCAGGCGCACGGCCATGAGCAAGCAACACTAAATCAGAAGGCGCGAGCCATAGCGAGACCTCCTCTGCCAGTTCGCGTAGCGCACCAGACCGCGGATCCTCGCCGAAATGTACGCCGCCACCCGGCAGCTCCAGCTTGCCGCTAGACAGCCAGCCGCGCACCAACAGCACCTGTTCATCGTGTAGCAGTATTATTCGACTACGCCGCGTTAGCGGCATATAGGCTGCCAGCAACGGCCAAATCGCCCAATAGGTACATCGCCCCAGTCCAGGATCTAGCGTTACATGAAACCGCATAACCGTAGAGTACACAACCCGCACACTAGAGTACAAGCCCTAGGCGCCGAAACGTCACCGCAACCCCTGCACCAAGGCTGCACGCACCCTAGCCAAGAAGCGCCCAGGCCAATCCAGACCCAGCTTACAGCTTCTTTAGTGGCGCAAATGATACGTTTAGTTTCTTGACGCCCTTGTTTTTGAAATAGACCGCTACGTTGTCACCCTGCACTTCCATGACTGTACCCTGCCCAAAAATATCGTGCTGAACAAGGTCGCCCTCGTTGAGCTCCGGCACATAGCGCGGCTCGTCGCTAAGCGGCCGGCTAGGCGCATCCGTCGCATCTTGGTATGAACTCTGCCACGCCGCGCCGCCCAAGCTAACGCTATCCACCTGAAATTGGCCGTCTATCTCGCGCAAGAACCGTGACGGCGGATTGTGCTGCATGCCGCCGTACAACATGCGGCTCGTGGCATAGCAGACGTACAGCTCTTCCCTGGCTCGGGTCATGCCCACATAGCACAGACGGCGCTCTTCCTCCATCTCGGACTGGTCGTACATGGCTCGCGAATGCGGAAAAACCGTCTCCTCCATCCCCGTCATAAATACCACCGGAAACTCCAGCCCCTTAGCGGCGTGTAGCGTCATGAGCGTCACCGCGTTGTTACTAAAGTCCGCGCTATCGACATCACTCACCAACGCCACGTCCTCCAAGAACCCGTCCAAACCTAGCTCTTGATACGCCTTGGTGACGCCCACAAACTCGCGCACGTTTTCTTGCCTAGTTTCGCCCTGCGCCGAACCATCGTCCAGATAGTGATAATAGTCCAAGCGGCGCAATAGACCCTCTACCACCTCGGGCAGCGCCACGTCCTGCGCCTGAGCACGAAAGGTCTGTAGTATATCCGCCAGATCCAACAGACCTTTTTTGGCCTTGGCGGTTATAGACGGGTGGTCGCCGATTGACTCTAGCGCCTGCTGCAGCCCCGCACCTGCCGCCCGCTGCCAATCATAAAAAGCCTGGAGCGACTTGGCGCCGATGCCGCGGGTTGGCACGTTGACAATACGCTCAAAGCTAGCGATATCCTCTGGCTGGTACAGCAACCGCAGGTAAGCCAAAACATCCTTGATCTCCTTGCGGTCATAGAAGCGCTGGCCGCCAACCATGCGATACGGCACGCCGTAACGCATGAACGCCTCCTCAAGTGCTCGGCTCTGCGCATTAGTACGGTACAGAACGGCAAAGTCTTGGTAGGTGCGGAATTTGGCCTGTACCGCATTTTGCACGCGGTGCACAATCGCCTCGGCCTCGGCACGCTCGTTGGCTACCTGCAAGATATCAATCGGCTTACCCTGATGGCTGTCGGTCCACAGCTTTTTATCAGAACGCTCTTTGTTGCGCGTAATAACAGCGTGCGCAGCGTCCAGAATGGCTTTTGTACTACGGTAATTCTGCTCAAGCTTGATAATAGTCGCCGACGGATAGTCCCGTTCAAAGTTCAGGATATTGCGAAAATCCGCCCCGCGCCAGCTGTATATCGAGTTGTGCACGACTACGCTATTGGCTGCGTAATTATGCAGCTTGTCGATGTCTAAGTCATAAACCACGCCTTTGTATGCGACGCGCTCCACGGTCTCGACCACCTCATCCGCCACTGATCCATCGGACTGCAACACTGGCACTACCATGCCGGGGTACAGATGTGCTGCTGGCGTAAATTGAGACTTCTGCTGCGTTATAAAGGCCTGACGCACCACGACGGCTTGCGGCGCAGCCTGTTCTAAATCACGCGCAGCTTGCTCTATCAGGCCGTAATCCAAGCTATGCAGCTCGCTACGCTGCGCCCCTGCGCGGCCTGCACGCAGATGATACCCCGCAGCACTAACAGCCGCCAACAGCGGCTGATCGGCAGTATTGACCGACAGCCTGCTAGCCGACCACGGATGCAGAGCCGACTGACGCTTATCGCCAAAGAGCACGCACCTGACCTGCGGCTGCTCGCTGCGTTGGCGTCCTGCCGCCTTAGACACATAGTGCGGATAATCCGCCTGAACGTCCAAAGCCTGCATTAGACTCCTGGCGCGCTGGTGCGTATCAACTGCATTATACACGGCGTCTGTGTGCGGCTGCGTCAAATGCATAGAGCGACCGCTTGACGACCAGAACGGCAGCATAGGAACGCCGTACGTGCAGGAATACAACACAGCACGATACTGCGCTTCCTGGCGATCGGCGGAAACATGCAGCACCCACAGACGATCCGCCCGCTCCCGGCTGGCCGCTGTGCGCAGACCGCCGCGCCGTCCGATCCTAACCACGCCAATACGGAAACCATGGTCGCGTTCGTACATTAGGCAGGCGCCATAAGCATCAGCATCAGCAAACCGCGCAAACAATAGGTGATTTGGCGTGCAGCGCAGCTGCCTTCCGCCGCGCAGCGTAATCTGCACCAGCATGCCGTCATAGTCAAAAGTACGCACTCCCGATACCCGGCCATAGCCAGTCCTGCCGTACCCCGTTGCGCAGCGCACCTCCATACCCTTGGCGACATGCTCAATTGCGAGCGGGCCGTCTGGCGTCTCCACGGGCGTATCGCTCGGCATACACTGCCAGTCGTCGCCTATGCACATAATGTTGTCACTGCTGGTTAGCAGTTTGACCAGCTTGTACTGAGCAGCGTTGGTGTCCTGATATTCGTCTATCATGATATGCGTAAACTGCTGCTGCCATTTGCGGCGAATTTCTGGACTGACGGTAAGCATGTGTACCGTCTTGGCGATCAGGTCGTCAAAATCCAGCGCCGCAGCACGCTGCAGCTCCGCCTGATACAACGGAAAAACCTGTGCAGCCGCAGAATGCAACGGTCCGCTACCGCTTGACTGAAACTCGTTCGGCGTCATGAGTTCGTTTTTAGCACTACTAATAAGCGCCGACAATGCACGGGGCGGACAAGCCTTTTCATCAATACGAGCACTCTTGCTGGCACGCTTGATGGCGCTCAATCGATCGGCCTCATCAAAAATCACAAAGTTTTTGGGTACACCGGCGTGGTCGCCGTCTTGGCGCAGCAGCCGCACACAAATACCATGAAAAGTCCCCATATAGGGCATAAACGAACGAGGCATGTCCGCGGCATCGCCGCCATTCATCAAATGCCAAACGCGCTCGCGCATCTCCCGAGCAGCCTTATTGGTAAACGTTACAGCCAGTATGCTGTATGGCGTCGCCCGGCCGGTCTGTATCAAGTGTGCGATACGGTGCGTCAGCGTTTTTGTCTTCCCAGAACCAGCGCCAGCCAAAATCAACAACGGCCCCTCCACGCACTCTACCGCGCGCCGCTGCTCGCTATTTAACCCCGCTAGGATATTGTCTTGCACTCTGGCTATTCTATCACGGACAACCGCCCAAAACGCTCTATTCTAGCGCCCGAAGCGTTGTAAATATCTGCGTTATGCCAGCGCCGAGATCAGCATCCAGACACTCGGCCGTCGGCCGTAGATTTTGGGCTTTTGATTCTGCCGACGGCTGCAGGCATGGGTCTTGCGCTTCAATCAAGCGCGCCGTACCAGACACCCCAGAACCGTGCAGCACAATGAACTGATTTTTGACCGCCTGCAGAGGCAGCTTCTTGATAGCGTAATCCTGTAGGGCTAACTTGCCGTCGCCCTCATCGGTCAAATAGATAAACCAGTAACTGTCGTCCGGCTGGTTAACAAAATAGTGCCGCGATGCATCGAACTGCTTGCTGGTGACTGGCGCCCAGTCGTCCTCTGCGGTGTATTCGCGCAATAGCGTTAGCTCGTCGCTTTCCCAGCCTTCAGGCACGATATCTAGCGCCACCTCATCGTCATAATCAGCAAACTGGAGCTGATAGGCCACCACTAATTCGTCGTCAACCGAACCCTGACGCGGCACAACATTCACCTCGCCCCACGCTTCTGGATAATCAAACCCAAGCCCTAGCTCGCGGTTAACGTAGCGTAAATCGGGGTCTTTGGGCTCCTCGTCTTTGGGCTCTTCATCTTTCTTGGCCGTATCGTCAGCGGGCGCCGGAGGAGTCTCGGTCGAATCGGACGAATCTGGTTGCGGCAAAACGTGCCACGGAACGCTGATTTTATCGCCAAAAACACCGGCATCGATAGACACGTACAAGGAAACAGCTGCAATACATACCGCCACTATCCCTGCCACCAGTTTTGCGATATTGCGCTGGTGTCTTGGCCGGCTAATGCGCACAAAATACTTCTTCTCGTCTATAAGTTTTTGCAAGGCTTGCTGCTGCTGTTCGGCCTTGGCCGCTTCGTCCTGAGCAATCTTCTTTGAGCTAGCCTGAGAAGCTACGGCGTCTACCGCTGCAGCCTCCGAGTTGTCAGCGTCATCACCAGAAGCGGCCTGGTCTTCACCCGTATCATCAGTAGACGACGCAGAGTCAGATGAGTCGTCAGCGCCCAGTCTGCCCGGTGCACCCAGCGGCGCAGCGGTCTTGGCACCGTTATTCGCCGCACCTTTTGGCGCGGCATTAGCTTCGGCCACGGACGAATCACCGCCAACCGGCTTGATGGTGCGTTCACGTCTAGCAGGCAGTGCGTGATCAGTCGAATCCTTGGTTTCAAGCTCCGGAGCGGTCGCCTTGTCCGCCGCATCCGCAGCGTCGTCCTTGACCATTGGGTCTTGTATTTTTGATCCGTGCCCCACTATCAGCGGGCGCGACGTGGCAGTAGCCGGCGTTTTGCCGGGCTTGCTTACGTCCATAACTCGTTTTTTTGACGCTGCCATTTTTATCCCTTAGCGCTTGTTAATTACCCTGCTATATTTTCGGTTTCTTGATGTGCCACTTGATAGGCCGCATCGACAATGTTGGCAAACTCGGCGTAATTAAGACTAGCGCCGCCCACTAACAGCCCGTCAACATCGGTCGTCGACATCAAACCATGCGCCGTGGAGGCATTGCTACTGCCGCCATACAGTACTCGTATCGATCCGGCAGCCTTTGGCCCGTACACCTCCGCCACCGTACGACGGATTGCCGCCACGACACGCTTGATATCATCCGGCTTGGGCGTTTCGTGGTGCAAATAGTCGTGGCCGCTGCTCAGCGCCCAAACTGGCTCGTAAGCAATCACCATACGCGCTGCCTCTTCGGCCGTCAGACATTCCATGGCGCTATTTACCTGATCATGAACCACTTGCATGGTTTCGCCGTCGCGTTTTTCTTGCAGAGTCTCGCCTACGCACAAAACTGGCGTAATGTGGTTGCGCACTGCCGCAGTCACCTTCTTCTGGATAAAAGCACTGTCTTCGCCAAACTTATAACGACGGTCCGAGTGCCCCACTAACGCATAGTGCACAATACCATCAATCATCGCAAAGCTCACCTCGCCAGTTAGCGGACCTTGGTCCTCCGGATGAGCATTCTGGGCGCACAGCCTAAACTTACGGCGATCTATCTGCAGACTCAACGGCTGCAGCGTCAGCATCGGCGGCGCCAAGACGACCTCCACACTCCGATGTTCCCTAATACGCTCGTCCAGCCGGTGCACCAGCAAGCTAGCGCGACTGACACTCAGGTTCATCTTCCAGTTGGCTATGATTAGCTTTTTGCGCATTCCATCCACCCGCTTTTTAATTGCTTATGCCTTATTGTACATCATTTTATCGGTAGTGATAGCATGCCAAAACAAAAAACTAAGAAAGGGTACTACAGCAGCGCTTCCACGCCTGGTAGTTTTTTGCCGCTGATCAATTCCATGCTAGCGCCACCACCGGTAGACACGTGGTCAAAATCGTCCACCAGCCCGCGCGCCTCCAGATAGCCAGAGGTGTCACCGCCACCCGCAAAAGTGAATGGCTTGCGGCCGTATTTGCCCAACATGGCATCTACGATCGTGTCGGTGCCTCTCGTAAAAGAGTTGCCTGACCCTCGCAGCCCCCGAACTTCGGTCATGCCCATTGTGCCATTCCATACAACAGTATTGGCCAGCTGCATAGTACCGGCTATAAACGCAGCCGAAAGCGGACCAATATCTAGAATCATCTCGTCCTCGGCCACCAGATCGACCGGCCTTGGCAACTGAATCGAATGCTGAGTGCCGGTAGCAACGCGCACACCCCAATCAACTGTTCGGATGCGCGCCGTCTCATCCAGGCTCGTCGCCACAACGCCGTCCTGAGGAATATAGATCACAAAACCTTCGCGCCGAGAACGCTCGCGCGCCCGCCGCAAGATGTCGCGGGCAAGCGGTAGCTCGTCCTGAGCCACCAAGCTTTTACCAACACCAACACCCTCTGCTAGCAAAAACGTATTGGCCATTGCTCCGCCAATAGCCACGCTATCCGCCGTGGATACAAAGTGCTTCAAAACACCCAGCTTGTCCGATATCTTGGCGCCGCCAATAACAGCCATTAGCGGCCGCCTTGGCCGGTCAACTACTTGCGCAGTAGCATTCATCTCCTCGACCAGCAGTAAACCAGCTACCGCAGGCAAATGACGCGTCACAGCGTCCGTAGAAGCGTGAACGCGGTGCGCGACCCCAAAACCATCTTGCACAAAAACGTCAGCCAATCGAGCAAGCTGTCGCCCAAAGGCATCGTCGTTGGCCATTTCCTGCGGGTGAAAACGCAGGTTCTCCAGTAACAAAACATCGCCTGGTTGCAACTGGCCTGCTAGCTGCTCCGCGGCCGAGCCAACGCAATCAGGGCTAAACCGCACGTCGCGTCCTAGCAGCTCGCTCAAGCGCTTGGCAACTGGGCGCAAGCTCAGCTCTTCCAACCTGCGGCCATCTGGGCGGCCTAAGTGCGAACAAACAACTACCGAACAGCCCCGCTGCAGCAAATAGCGCAGCGTCGGCAGCGTCCGCCGGATACGGTAGTCGCTAACAATGGCGCCGCCTTGTAGCGGCACATTGTAATCAACACGCAACAAAACGCGCTTATTGGCTATATCGTAGTCTCGGATCGTTCTCTTATGAAAACTCACCTGCCCACCCCTGCACCGCTACAGAGCGCGAACTTTTATAGTGTCAGTTGTACCAACAACGCCCGGGTATTGACCCGATGCGCTAACGATGATGTCGCCGGATTTCAGCACTTTGTTCTCTAGTAGCCACTCGACCATTCGCATGGCAGCTTTTTTGTGCACTGGACGGACATTACTCTTGATGCTGTACACAATCGCTAGCTGCTGCGCGGTACGCGGACGAGATGTAACCGCGATAAGCGGGTGCTCTGGGCGCAGCGCAGCTATCTGGACGGCCGTAGAGCCGGTAAGCGTTTCGGCAACGATCGCCTTGGCGTGCACGTGGCCAGCCAACTGCACGACCGCGCTGGATATAGCCGCTGGCTTGGAGTACTGTTCAGCATCGTTCTCTGGAAAACTAGTATGCGTTGGGTTGTGCTGCTGCGCGTACATGATAATACGCTTCATGGTTTTTACGGTCTGGATTGGGTATTTGCCGACGTTAGTCTCGTCGCTCAACATCACGCAGTCTGCACCAATAATTACAGCAGTTGCTACGTCAGAAACCTCCGCACGTGTTGGCTCTGGC